>Ga0209541_10003852_pt1 | contig 27150 bp, 29 predicted proteins | sample RifCSPlowO2_01_FD_184027 | JGI IMG/M metagenome (GOLD analysis project Ga0209541, IMG submission 184027) | Groundwater microbial communities from Rifle, Colorado - Rifle CSP2_plank lowO2_0.1 (SPAdes) (version 2) | ecosystem: Environmental > Aquatic > Deep subsurface > Groundwater | place... | reverse complement strand
AAAAAAAAATATTAAAATTAATAAATTAAAAAATGTTATTTTAATTAATAAGGCAATTACAACAAAGAATGGTAAGATTAATTTTCAGATGATAGGTGAGATTTCATCACTTGGTGCTGTAAAAATGGCAAAAAAATCTTGGTTAGATATGAAAAGAATAAAAAATATTATCATTCCAAGTATTACCATTTCTAAACTATGCAAAATTTATAAAATAAAATTTATAGATATTTTAAAAATAAATGTAGAAGGTTCAGAATTTGAAGTTTTAAAAAGTAGTTTAAATTTTTTGAAAAATATAAAGAAAATAGTAATTGAATACCATAGCAAGAATTTAAGAGGTAAATGCATATATCTTTTAGAAAATAACGGATTCAAACTTGTAAAGGAGATAAAAAATAATAATAGAGGAGATATTTATTTTATTAAATAATCATTTTCCTAATATATTATCAATTTGTTCTTTAGGCTGAAAATATTCACAGATTTTTATTAACATTCTATCAAATTCTGTAATTATTCCTTTTGAACCTCTTAAAACTGTAAGTCCTGAATAATTTGAAACCTCATTTGGAGCAACTAAAGCGCTTAATAACTCTTCTAAAATTTGTCCTTTATAAGTTTCATTCCATTGATTTTGCGCTAATTGTATTTCATTTCCATCAATAATACCATCTTTATTATCATCCCATGAAGCAATATAAAATCCAGGATGATTTCTTGGAAGAACTAATGTCTTTCCTTGGTTATAAGGAATTGTTTCAATACTATCTGGATTTTCTTTATAAATTGGCAGTCTGTTCTTTGGTTTAATATTAGGATATATCTCATATACAATTAAAGAATCTACATAAGTTTGCTCTTCTTTTGTTGCTCTTCCTCCTTCTCCTAAATCCCAATGGCTTGAAATCCAATATTCTGCATTAGGATTACCAAACATTGTCTTTAATCCTCTGTAAGTTAATGTATTTGAACCCTCTCTAAAATTCGCTTCCTCGCAGAATGCCTTGAAAGTATCTGCACTTGCAATAGTTGGATGAGGAACAAGCATGTCATTATGTATCAAACCATTAACTTCAGCTGTTCTTGTGAAATAACCATTTTTCCTTATTTCAATCACAGTTTCTTCTGGAAGTATTAATGTTAGAGAATAATTTCCATTAGCTGTATAAGCAGAATCGTTTCCTACCTTGACAACAGCGCTGTCTAATGGAAGCTCTGTCATCAAATCTTTTATTATTCCTGTTATTGTCTTTTTATTGCATGGATTAACTGTTACTCTTAATATATCTGAAACTTTTAAAGAAGTATAAGAAGAGTCAATAGCCTCAATTGTTATTTCTTCATGCTGTGTATTATCTGACTGTCCTGGAGCAAATGTAAATACACTCCCATTTACCTCTCCTTTGCTTGCTGTAAAAAGAGATTTGTCATCATTAGAGAAATATTCCTCTAAATCAATAACTATCTTTGATGTATCATCAATTGCTGTTTCTGGAATGTTTTTTTTTATCCATGGGCCTTCATTTACAATAATGTTTCCTAAGCTAGTGTCTTTTGTTACTGCAATATCATTTAAAGTTAAAGACTGGATATTATCTCCAAGAAAGATAAAATCATAATATTTAGTTGCTGCTTTTCCTAAGCTTTTTTCTTCTGTATATTGCTTTGCCCTTGGCTCTGGTGTATTAACTCCATGAAGTAAAACCATTGATTTTGTCTGTGTAAAATCATCTGCAATCATCCTGTAAAAATAAACACCCTGGCTAACTATTAATCCATTATTATTTCTTCCATCCCACAACACATAATTTAATCCTGCTGGCTGTACTTGATTTACTAGATTTCTTATGTATTGTCCTAATTCATTATAAACATCAATCCTTACTCTTCCTTGTTTTTGCATATTATAATCTATCTTGGTTAATGGGTTAAATGGCTCTGGATAGTTTTCAAACAATTGGAATTTATCTGGGATTATAATATTAGGGAAGTCTGTTACTGGGGTTGGAAGGTCATTTAATGTAAATGTTCCGTCTTGACTTGAAAAAGTAAATATCTTATTTAAAGGATTATTTACTTCTGTTGCTTGGACTAATATCTTCTCTAAAGGATCATTTTTTCTGTTTAATATTGTTCCAGAAACAGCTGCTGGCTGGGCATTTATATTGGTATATAAAAGGATATCTGCTAAACCAGCTAATACTATCCCCATGCCTATATTTTTAACTATCCCCATATATATACCTAAGATTTACTTATATATAAATTTTACTGTTATTTAATAGTAGTGACAAATATTAGAAAAGTTTATATATAATGTCCATTTAAATAGACATATGTCAAAAAGAATAGACAATCTAGAAATATTAAAATTTTTTATTGATAATCCTAATCAACAATTCCATATAAGGGAGGTAGCGAAACTAACAAAATTAGCTCCAACTACAGTGACAAATTATCTTGAAAATTTTAAAAAAAATAATATTTTAGAAAAAAAAAAGGAAAGAAATCATGTTTTATACAGGGCTAATACAGAAAACAAATCTTACAAAGATATAAAATTGTATTATAACATAAAAAAAATTAGAGATTCTGGTTTAATAGATTTTTTAGAAGATGAACTAAATCATCCTGAGGCTATTGTTCTATTTGGTTCATTTAGAAAATCAGAAAATATTCCATCAAGCGATATAGATATCTTTATATTATCTCCTATAAAAAAACAATTGGATTTAACTATTTTTGAAAAAAAAAACAAACATAATATCCAATTATTCATCCATTCAAAGAAAGAGTTAGATTTAATGAAAACTGATAATAAAGAGTTATTGAATAATATCATAAATGGAATTGTCCTTAATGGATTTTTAGAGGTTTTTTAATGAATTTTGATGATTTTATTACAGAGGGAAAAGTAAAAAGGGCAGCAAAAGATTTACAATTAATCAAATCTCTTATTAAAACAGCAGAAATAGATATTCTTTTCTTTAAAAAATTAGAGATAACAAATAATTCTGCTAGAAAAATTTTTAGCAATTTTTATGATATTTTAAGAAGCATCTTAGAAGCAATGTCTATTTTGGATGGATATAAAATCTATTCTCATGAAGCTTTTACCTATTATTTATTGGATAAATGAGAGATAGAAATAGCTAATAAATTTGAAAGATTCAGAAAAATAAGAAATAAAGTAAATTATTACGGAAAAACTATTTCAATAGAAGAAGTAAAAGAATATGTATCTGAAATAAACAGTCTTATTGAAAAATTAAGAAAGGAATATTTATCAAATTTGAATTAAGAGACGCTATAATGTTAAAGTGGTAACAAACTATTAACTAATCAAAATGAAAATATATAAATATAATCAGATTCAGATATAATCTTAAAAAGAGGCAAGATGAACAAAAAAAGCATGTTTTTCTCTATATCTTCAATACTTATTATTGGCATTTTTATTATTAACTTTGAAATGTCACAGGAGAAGCTGTTAGAAGAGAACAAAATAAAATCAACCCAGTCAAGGGTAAAATCATTAAATTCCTTTATAAATGATATGGAAAATGTTTATTTTGAAAGAATGCTTTACACATCAGCTAAAAACAGCCTGGATGTATTGTCAAAATATGCAGCAGATCATACTGTCAGCTTAGAAGTCAGCAGAAATGATTTTAATACTGTTTTTCAGTTTGGATATATTGAGCCGCCAGTAGGAGGAGGAAGAAGCGGAGCAAATACAATATGCAATGATTTTGGTAAAATATTGGAAAATTGTAGACAATATGAATCCAGGTCTTATGAGAAAATAGACCTTTTGCTTGGAAAGAATATGATGCAGAATTATTCTTTTTTTGAGCTGATTAACAGGACAGAATTTATGCTGGAATCATTGGGAGTAAGGACAAAAAGCTTTAAGATTAGTGTTCTTCCGTTAAGACAGGTTAGCCCATGGATAGTGCGCCTTAAAGCAACAATCCTCTATCATTTTGAAGATATTCATGGGACAGCATCCTGGAAAGGAGAAACAACAAAAGAAATTGATGTTGATATTTACGGCATTACTGACCCAAAAACCGGAAAAGAAATAAAAGAAGACTGGCATTTTGATAGGGGATTAAATGACATCTGCGGATTAGCAGGAACTTTAGAATCAAGGTGTGCATATACAGAACCAAGCTTCTTAAGCAGGTTGCAGGGAAATGATTTTAGTTCAATTGATAAGGAATATGGCATCTGCCCTCCTGAAGATAATTGTTATAACACATAACCATTTTAAAGTAATATCATCAATTTTATATATAATCAGTTGGAGTAAAGATATTAACAAAAAAAAACAAAATATGTTAAAGACAAATGTAGATAAGCTTTTAGATATTTTAAAAGAAAAAAAAGAGATAATGATAAGCGACATAGCAGTCATGCTAAACACAACTCCTTCTAATGTTGAAAAAATAGCTAAATTTTTAGAAGAAGAGAAATTATTGACTATAAAGTACAGGATGATGAAGCCATATCTTGTTTATGGCTTTAGAGACAAAAGAAAAAAAGAAAAAAAGAAAAAACTTTTTTCATGGGGGAAAAAAAAAAAAGAAATTCCAAAAGCTGTTCCAAAACCGCTTCCTACCCCTTTAACTGAAAAACCGTCTTTATTTACAAGATTACTAAAGAAAAAGGTGGAAATTCCACAACCCATTCCAAATATAGAACCTTTAAAACCGATTCCGAAATTAGAGCTAAAGCCAATCCAGCCTCCGAAACTGGAATTAAAAAAAGAAGGGATATTGCCAAAATTATTTAAAACAAAAACAAAACAAAACAAAAAGGAATTACCAGAGCCTTTTCCAAAGCTAGAGCCCTTAAAACCAGTTCCACAGCCTCCAAAGCTGGAACTAAAGCCAATCCAACCTCCAAAAATGGAATTAAAACCTTTTCCAAAACAGGAATTAAAATCAATTCCAGGCATGATAGAAAAAGAAAAAGAAAATTTATTCTCAAGATTGTTCAAAAAAAAAAATAAAGAAAAAGAGGAAGAACCAAAAATCAAACTAACAAAAATAAAAAGCCCGTTGTTCTCATTTAAAAAAGAAAAAGAAGAATTAAATGAAGTAAAGGAAGCGATTCAAAAAGCAAAAGGAATAAGGTTAGAAAGAAAGCAAATCAAGCCCTTTTTCAGCCCATTAAAAATGTCTGCTGAATCAAGGCCTGTCGAATTAAAAACATTTAATAAAAAAATAAATATAGAAACAGAAGAAGATATAAAAAGAGAATTGGATGATATAATCCAGGAAATAAAAAAAAAAAAAAAAGAGAAATTACAAAAAGAAATTACAAGATAGCATTGTCAGTGTACAGCAGGTTGAAGGATTTTGATGATATGGTTGAATATAATAAAAAATTAAGGGAAATCTACAGCGAACTAACAAGATGAAAAAAGAAAAAGAAGAAAAAATCTATGGAGATTTAGACAGATATACATTAAATATTCCAAACAATCCTATAAATGTGAGGATTTACAGGAAAGAAGGAGATCCTGTTCCGACTTATGAACTGTCATTGCTGGATATAAGCAGGCCTACGCAAATTATTATTGATAAGATAAGGGAAATGATTATTTCTGAAGTAAGCTTTAACCTTCTTGGAAAGGAAAAAAAAGAAGGGGAATCAATAATCAAAAAGCAGTTCAAGAAGAAGATAATGCAGCTGATGAAAGAATACTTTCCAGATGTTAAACCTGAAACATTAAACAAAGTTACAACCCATATCGTAACAACTTCTCTGGGCTTAGGTGAGATAGAATTTCTTCTGAAAGATCCGAATCTAGAGGAAATTGTTGTTAATAATGCCCATGATCCAGTATGGGTTTATCATAAGCAGTATGCATGGGTAAAGACAAACATTATACTTAAAGATGAAAACCTGATAAGACATTATTCAACAATGATTGGAAGAAATGTCAACAAGGATTTTACAATATTGAAACCCCTGTTAGATGCCCATTTGTTAACAGGAGACAGGGTTAATGCAACATTATCTCCTATAACAACATTCGGAAATACAATCACAATAAGAAAATTTGCAGCCATTCCATGGACAATAACAGATTTTATTAAAAATAAGACAATATCAGAAGAGGTTGCAGCATTGATATGGCTTGCAATGGAATATGAGATGTCAGTCATAGTTATCGGAGGAACAGGCTCTGGAAAAACTTCTGCTTTAAATGTCATATCAAATTTTCTTCAGCCAAACCAAAGAGTGATATCAATAGAAGATACAAGGGAATTGCAGCTGCCAAAAACATTGCACTGGGTTCCAATGGAGACAAGACTGCCAAATCCAGAAGGCAAAGGAGAGGTTTCAATGCTTGATCTTGTTATAAACTCGCTAAGAATGAGGCCTGACAGAATTATTGTAGGAGAAATCAGAAGGCAGAAAGAAGCAGAAGTATTGTTTGAAGCTATGCATACAGGCCATTCAGTATACGGAACATTTCATGCAAATAATGCAGAGGAAGCTGTTGTAAGATTAACAAATCCTCCAATAAACCTTCCTAAAGTCTTATTATCCTCAATAGGATTATTTCTAGTGCAGAGCAGGAACAGAAGAACAGGAAAAAGAAGGACATTTCAGGTTGCTGAATTATTGCCTAATGGAGACCCAAATATTTTAATGCAGTTAAATGTTGCAAAAGATATAATCGAGAAAGTAAATCCTTCAAAAACATTTTTTAAGACATTATCTATGCTTTCCGGCTTAACACAGGATCATATTAACCAGGATTTAAAAGAGAAGCAGTCAATTATAAGCTGGTTGGTAAAAAAAAATATAAGGGACATCCATGAAATCGGTATGATAATGACTGGCTATTATATAGATAAGCAGAAATTATTAAAAAGAGTCAAAGGTGGTTGATATTGAAAAGTTCGCTATCTTATATTTTGAAATTATTTCCAAATCTGCATATACTTTTAAAGCAGGCCCATATAAAAGAAACTCCTGAGCAATTTATAAAAAAAACATTGATATTATCTGTATTATTTGCCTTTATTTTAAACATTCCTGTTTTTTTCATCTTTCTTAAGGAAAAAATAGTTATATTCAGCTTCCTAACTTTTTTTTTTTTTTTCCTTCTAGGATTCTTTTTCTTCTTCTCTATACCTAAATTTTCTCAAAAAAAAAAACAAAAAGAGGTTGAGTCTGATTTATTGTACTCAGGAAGATACTTTCTGCTAAAGATTGAATCAGGCCAGCCTTTAATTAATTCGCTTATTGAAGTTTCAGCTACAGACACAAAATCTGCAAAATATTTTAATGAGATTGTAAAGGACATTTATCTTGGAAAGCCTATAGAAGAGGCGATTGAATATGCTGTCAAATATACCCCTTCCCCTTTTTTTAAGAAATTATTAGAGCAGTTAAAAAACGCATTGGAAACAGGGGCAGATGTTAAAAGATCTTTAAAATCAATAATGGATGAAATAACTGATCAGAGGATAGTTGATATACAAACCTATGGCAAAAAACTAGCTCCATTGGCTATGTTTTATATGATAATAGGAACAATAGTTCCTTCTCTTGGAGCGGCAATGATAGTTGTAGGTTCCAGTTTTATAAATCTAAAGATAACTCTTGGAGTGTTACTGGCATTGGTTGGAGCTTTAATCATTATACAGTATTTTTTCCTTTTGCTTTTTAAAACAATAAGGCCTACGGTGGTAATATGAAGATATTTTTTGTAGAAGAATTTGGAAATTTAGCTGTCCCATCAAGAGTTCGCCCTTATATAAGGAAATATCTTATAAAAGCAGGATTGACAAAGGTCCCTTATGATAAATTCGGGATAATGTTTTATGCCACGTTATTCCTGTCCATAATCCTGTTAATTGGATTTATCAATCCCCGCATCTCTCCTGGAACAGATCTTATAATTTTTGGCCATGCTTTGCTGCATAACAATATCTTTACATATTTTTTTTTTGTTTTAATATCATTTGTTTTGATAGAATTAATCTTAGCGACTCTTGCAATATTTGGTGTAAAATTATATTATGACATGATTATTTACCAAAGGCAGAGGAAAATAGAAGAGATCCTTCCTGATTTTCTTGCTTCTGTTTCTACAAATTTAAAGGCAGGTATGACCTTTGACAAGGCATTATGGAATGCTGTTCAGCCAGGGTTTGATGTTTTGGCAAAGGAGATAGAGATTGTCGCTAAAAAAACAATGTCAGGGGAGGATTTTGAAAAAGCATTGCTGGAATTCAATAAAAAATACAAATCAGCGATATTAAAAGAAGCAATTGATCTGATAATAACCGGGTTAAGAAGCGGCGGAAAAATAACTGAATTGCTTGACAAATTAGTCGATAATATAAAAAAAAGCGTGTATCTAAAGAAAGAGATGATAGCTGCTGTAATGAGCTATATCATTTTTATCACGATAATATCTGTTGTAATATCTCCTCTTTTGTTTGCCCTTTCTTTCAATCTGCTTACTGTTATACAAAATCTGGGCTCAAGACTGACTACAACCGGAACAGCAGGAGTTCTTCCTTTCTCTTTTGGGCAGATAGTTGTACAGCCCCAGGACTTTATAACATTCTCAAGATTAAGTGTAGGAGTTATATCAACATTCTCTGCTTTCATATTATCTAACATAAGGACAGGCTCATGGAAAAGCAGCATTAAATTCATTCCAGTATTCATCATATTATCATTGATAATATATGAAGTGTCATTAAAGATATTTACCAGCTTGTTTGGATTGATGTTCTAAATTTTTAATTTTATTTTATATATCTCCTACCCTCAATAGCAATCTCCCTTAGAAAATCACTTGCAATAAATCCATATCCAAATTTCTTCTTTAATTTATCCCCGATCTTTTTATTTAAACTTGGAGCAAGTACAGCAGCATTAAACAAATCAGTCAGAAATGCAAATCCAGCGCATATTCCAGCTAATACATCTCCTGTTCCTCCGACACTCATTCCAGGATTTCCTCCTTTAATTATCTTAATTTTATCTTTGGAGATAACATAATCCTCTTTTCCCTTTAATAGAATTACATTATTCTTCAGATATTCTCTATAATTCTTCTTTAATTTTGAATTTTTTAACAATATCTCAAACTCTTTAGAGTGGGGAGTTAAAATAGCATTATCTATTTCTTGTATTTTAATAATTTTTAATGCATCTGCATCAATAACTTTTCTTTTATATCTATATTTCTTAATAATTTTATTAATTAATCTTTTAGTTTTATTTTGCTCAGAGATACCATTCCCTATAAGGATAACATCTGATTTATCTATATATTCTTTAATAATTTTAAAATGTTTTATTGATAAATAATCTCCTTTTAATTTAACTGTAATAAGATCAGGTGATAACTTATTTATAGAATAAGCAACTTTCTCAGGGCAGCAAACATAAACCAGATCCATCCCTAGTCTTAAAGAAGCAATTGACTGTGCAGCCAAATATACAGCTCCTGTATATTCCCTGCTTCCTCCGATTACTGTAACAATGCCATTCTGTCCTTTATGACTGCTTAATTTCCTCTTTTTTAATTTCATAACCCCTTCATTAGTTTATTATTTTATAAACCTATTGGTTAAGATTCATTAAAACCGCAACCTTTAAATATACTTATTACAAATATGTAACAAATTAAGCTCAGATATGTTACAAAATGGTAAAAAGAGTGTCAATAACATTGGATGATGAACAGGCCAGGCTGATCAGAGATATTAAATTTCTTGGCAGGAAAGAGGCAGAAAAAGTCAAGAACATAGTCATAGCTTACTTGTCTGAGAAAGGATACCTAAAAGATTATCAAAAGAGGTAAAATGGAGAACATATTTTTAGATGTTGGAATCATCATTATAACAGCAACAGTATTAGCTTATATTATCAAACTTCTCAAACAGCCAAGGATACCTGCTTATATCATTGCAGGGCTAATCATCGGGCCATTGGGATTGGGATTAATAAAGGATTATTCTGTCATTAAAACATTATCAGAAATTGGAATAGCTTTCATGCTGTTTGTAGTAGGGATGGATTTAGATTTCAGAAAATTGAAGGACGTTGGTTTTATAGCCAGTGTCGGAGGAACAATCAAGTCATTTATCCTTTTTATTGCAGTTTTTTTAATAGCTGTGTATTTTGGATTTAAAAATATAGAGGCAGCATATCTTGGACTAATTTTAGCCTTTTCTTCAACAATGATTGTTGTAAAGATATTATCAGATAAGAGAGAGATAGAAACACTGCATGGCAGGATAATCCTAGGCATCTTGCTGATAGAAGATATTCTAGCCATATTGGTTTTATCTTCATTAAATTCTATAAATAATTTTGATTTTTATATGTTGGTTTTTTATTTATTAAAAGGAATATTCATTATCTCATCCTCATATCTTATTGGAATCACTTTATTCCCTAAGCTCTTTAAATCTGCTGCCAAATCACCAGAGCTTTTATTCTTATTGGCAGTAAGTGTATGTTTTGGATTTGCATTATTGGCTAATTATTTGGAATTTTCAATAGCAATAGGCGCTTTTATAGCTGGAATTTCATTGGCAAATCTCCCTTATAACCTAGAGATAATAGCAAAGGTCAATCCATTAAGGGATTTTTTTGCAACATTGTTTTTTGTTACATTGGGAATGCAGTTAATAATAAACAGTTTTAATTTAACATTTTTGATAATTTTAATATTGATTGTCATATTGATCAAACCAATACTGATAATGTTAATCTGCTCCTTTTTTGGGTATAAGAAGAGAACATCATTCCTTACATCTATCTCTTTAACCCAGGTATCTGAATTTAGCCTGATAATAGTAAGCCGGGGACTTTTACTAGGCCATATCTCTAATAATATCTTTTCAATAACTATCTTATTGACAGTGATAACAATGAGTTTAAGCTCTTATTTTATTAAATATAATAATGGTTTATTTTACCTTTTCTCTAATTCCTTAAAGATATTTGACAGGATAAGTTCAGGAAAAAGGGAAATTTCAGACAAAAAAAAAGACAATTATAATGCAATTCTTATTGGTTATGACAGGATAGGATATTCAATCTACAACACCTTAAAAAAAATAAAAAAAAAAATATTGATAATTGATTTTAATCCAGAAGTAATCAAAGATATGATAAGGCAGAGAATTCCTTGTATCTACGGGGATATTGGAGATCCTGAAATTATAGACAGGCTGGACTTTAAAAAAACAGGAATTGTTATATCAACAGTTCCAACAAGAAAAGATAATGATTTATTGATATCTAAAACAAAAAGAATAAACAGCTCAACCATAGTAATTGTAACTGCATATTCTATTGAAAATGCCCTGGAATTTTATAAGAAAGGGGCAGATTATGTTATCCTTCCTCATTTTCTTGGAGGAGATCATGTATCTATCTTATTGGAAAATGTTACAAAAGACATAGATAAATTACTAAAGCATAAATTAGACCATATCAAGGAGTTACATAAAAGAAGCATGCTAGGCCATATTCATCCAAGGCATAATGGAAATCATCATTGAAATAAAAAAAAAACAAAAACAAAAAAAATGCTCAAAAATAAAAGCCAATTAGCTATGGAAACCGTAATGATCTATACTATATCCCTATTGATTGCAGCATCAGCAATTGGAGTGCTGATTTATTTTGATGTTATCAATCCAAGCTCATTACTGCCAGACAGGTGCAATATAGATACAGCAGATCTGACATGCTTTCAATATTCTGTTATAAAATCATCTGCAGGAGCAAAAGTGTCATTAGAACTTACCAATAATATGGATTTTGATATGGAGATCATTAAAATATCAATTTCTGGAAAAGATGAGGAGGTATGGACAAATGATTACAGGCCTTGCGAAACAATAAAAAAAATAAGCATAGCCTCGGAATCAACACAACTTGTAAATATCGACAATTGCTATATCAATATTCCTTCTGGAAAAAAAATAAAAGGTAAAATCAATATTGAATACAATGAGGTTGATTCATTAGTTACAAGAAAAACATCAGGAGAGATATCAACTTTTGTGCAGTCAGGATGCGTTCCTTCACAGGAACTTTGCAACGGAAAGGATGACAACTGCAATGATAAGATTGATGAAGATTTAACAAGGCAGTGCTCAAATATTAATGAATACGGGACATGTTATGGAGATGAAATTTGCGATGAAGAGGAATGGGTTAATTGCAATGCTTTGTCTGCATCTGAGGAAATCTGCGATAATCAGGATAATGACTGCGATGGTTATACAGATGAGAATTTAGAATGCTGCGAGCCTGTTCCTGAAATATGCAGTGATAGCACTGATAATGACTGTGATATCTTAATTGACTGCTCTGATCCTGATTGTGAAGGAGAAATCTGCAATCCAGGAAATATATGCTCATCTGGAAACTGCATTAAAATAACAGAGATATGCGATGATGGAATAGATAACAATAATGATTTGGAATCAGATTATGACAGCAAAGACGGAATGCATGGAGATGCTGACTGCGCTGTTGGTATAACAGCTGTGTCTGTATCAAATCCAGCTCCAACTGCAAATACAAATATTGATGTTTTATGCGCATCAACAGCAGGAAATATAAATTCAGTTAATGCATATATCGGCAGTTCACAATGCAACGGAGATTCTCCAGGCTCCTCATGGAATGGAAATACATATACATTCAAAAACTGCAATGTTGGTTCCACTGGAATAAAACCAGTTAAATGCAGCATCGATACATCTAAATCTTATGTCCTGCCAGGACAGGAAGAAAAAATAACAGATATCAATATACAGCCTGCCTGTGAATGCACTTCAGGAACTTGTTGCGATGGCTGTCATTATAAAACAGGAGAACAAGGCCTTTCTGCATGCAGATATTGCAGTGGAACAAGCAATAATCCTGCTAACTTTGCTGTAGACACTAAAGACAATGAAGGCACTAATAAATGCGATGGATCAGCTCAGTATTGCGATGGGACAGGTGTTTGCAGAACCATGACAATGGTTTATCTTGAACCATGGGACGGAAGATGCACTCCAAGCGGAACAAAAGTAAAATGCAAGCCGTCAACACTGTATCACACTTCTCTTACTATAAGCGGCCAGACAGTAAATCCTGATGATTCCTGGCATGATTCAGATACATCAGCCTGCGGTAGTCCTGCTATACCTATAGATAAGTGGAAATGCTTTTATTGCGATTGCTCTGGAACCTCTTGCGAGCCAGGAAATACAGGAAGAATATGCAAGGACTGCAAATATGTTAATGCCCCTGGTGAAATATGCAATGATTTAGACGATAACTGCAATGGTTTAATTGATGATGGAATCCAGTGCTGCGGATGGTATTTAGAATGCCCAGCTACAAAACCAATAGTTGTAAGCACACAGGTTATTTCAGGAGAAGAGTATTATGGAAAGATAAGATATCCAGATAATTCCCTATTCCAACCAGATTATTTTAACGTTGATGATATTTATATGGGATTTTTCCCATGCGGAGTTAATCTTGGAAATGCATTGGCTTACTGCCAGTATGCATTCCCTTCATCAACTGCTGCAAATCCAATATATTATACACAAATGACCGGAATCTTAAGATCTACTTGTGATTATGGGGGAGGGCAAGTTAGCGCATATTATTATAACTGTATTACGCCTGAAGTTATACAAAAACAATGTTGCAATTCATAAAAATCAAAAATTTAAAACACACACAAAAACAAACAAAACAAAACAAAAATGAAATGAAAAAAAATAAATATAACTTACCAATATACAGATTTAAAAAGAGGTATCTATAAATGTCAGAATTAGAAAAATATAACACCCCTGATTCAGAAAAAGCAAAACTTCTGATCAAATATGGTTTTATTAATTCTGCTTACAAGGATCTTTATAAAACAGCTTCTACTCCAGAGCAAAGAGAAAAAATAGCAGAGCAGTACAAAGATGATATTACCTATAAAAAAGTAAGTGCAGGCCCTTATTATTATATAAAACAAGGTCATGCAGACCAGGAATATGATGAAGAGCAAAGGGATAATTTTACAGCATCAGATTATCCCATAACACAAAAAAAATACAGAGTAGATTATGAAAGGTATGATATGTCCCTGGAAGAATCATATTTTTGGGTTTTAAATCTTTTAAAAATAGACTTTTCATATACCCGAATAATCAAAGTAATGGATGTTTTTTCAGCAGCAGCCCAGTCTGATTTCTGGGGTGTTGCCAGCCAAAGAATAGGGCTTCAGCAGGATAAGGTCAGCCAATTTTTAGCGACAATAGGAAAGATGATAAGGGAATTATTTCAGATAGTTAGAGAGTTGAGGATACTAGATGAAAGGATAGGTTATCATAAAGATTCAGATGCAGGCAAAAAATCAGCTGAGATCACATTAAAAGGAATCTATATAGATATGGCAGAAGGAGGCGCAAAAAATCCTGCCTCTATTTTTGGCATGGCAAGGGAACTGCAGTTTGTAACACTTCCTGATCTATTCTTTGATGCTCCTGCAACTCTTAATTCAAATACAGATGTTGATGATTATGTAGATAAACTCGCTTTTAACACTAATTTAAAAAATGTCCTGAAAAGAAAATTATACAGCTTTTTAAGATGGAAAGAATCAGTATATAAAGAACTCCAGTCAAGAAGAAACTTTACTCTAAAATATTTAAGGCAGCATTTTGACATCATAAGGATGTATGCAGAATGGATAAAGCCTTACTTAAAAAATATCAGAAGATTGACAATGAGCCAGAGCAAGGCAGACACAGCTGATTTAATCGGAGCATTTGAAGGATCAATGATTGAGATGGAATTTATTGCTGCAAAGCCAGGCGCAGGTGATTTTTATTCAGTTGTTCTTGTCAATTTTGACTGCAGGACAAGGCCGACAATGTCTTTTCATCAGGAAGGTTATCAGCAGAGGGGCCCTATTCATACAGGAAGGATAGTTATTAACTGGAGATCATATGCATGGACAAATGAGCAGATTGAAAATTATGTTAAGATGAGAAATGAAGAATCATTGAAGCTATTGACTGATATCGATGAATCTGTCAAGGCTGCAATGGAAGCCCTTGGAGACGATTTAATGAAATACCTTGAAGAAGCAGGAGAAACAAAAATTCCTAAATATGAAGAACCAGCTGAAGCTAAAAAGCCGACTGTTTTTGACCCATTTGCATCTGTCTTTAAAGGGGCTGGCGAATTATTTGGAGCTTTTTTACCAGTAAACAAAAAAACAAACAAACAAAAAAAAAAAAAAAAAGTTGATAAATTTAAGATAGACAAGCAAAAAAAAGAGACATTAAAAGAGTCAAGAAGATCAATGTGGAATTGTTATGACAAATACAAAAAAGCTCATGGGATGCTATCATGGTAAAATTAGATGAATTAGGAAAATTATCCCCTGAAGAAAGGATAAAAAAACTTCATGAACTGCAGGAGCAGAGCAGGGAAGAGATTGAAACAGCGCAAAAACTGATTAAAGAAAGTGAAATGCAGCTTGAAGAAGAGAAAAAAATAGAAGAGATGATCAGGGATGTTCCATTGCCGCAACAAAAAAAAATTGAAGTTTCTGACCTATGGAAAGAAGAAAGCCTGGAAGAGCAGGTTAGCAGGGAAAAGGTTAAATTAACAAAAGAGCAGAGGCAGTATGGAATTCAGTTAGCAGAAACAAAAGCTATAGAAGACATAACTCAGAATGTTTATCATATGGAGCAGAGCATTGCTGAAAAAGGCTATATGAATCCGCATGAGGAGGAACAATTTCATTCAAATCTCTATGCCTTAAAAAAAAAAGAGGAAAAATACAGAAAAGCTGGACTCGATTATGAAGCTAAGAAAGCAATGCGCGCAGAAGAAGAAGCAGAGCGCTTCTTGAATACATATATTGCTTAAAAAAAAAAAAAAAAAAAAATTAATAAAGGAGAACAACTAATAACTTAAAATAATAACTCCTAAAAATTATTCTCATCGTAGTTTATATTTAATAAGGGATTATCAATTACTAAACCTTGCTAAAATCGCTTTATTTCTCTAAGCTTTAAAATCGTAATATTTATATATCACTTGTAATAATATTATCACAAATGTTAAAAAAAGATAACATTATTAAGGTTTTGGAAGTATTTTTTGATAACCCATTAACAGAAGGCATAGGATTCCAACTTAGGGAGATAAGCAGAGAGATTAAATTAGCTCCAAAATCTGTTAAATTGTATTTACAAGAGCTTGAAAGGGCAAATCTAATAGTTAAAAGAAAGCATAGGCTGCATAACTATCCGGTTTATTATGCCAACAGGGACAATAATTATTTTAAATTTTTAAAAAAACTGAATATGATGCGCAGAATAAAAGAATCCGGGCTTTTAGATTATCTTGCTGACAAATGCATGCCTGACGTAATAGTATTGTTTGGCTCTGCTTCAAAAGGAGAAGACATAAAAGATAGTGATATTGATTTATTTTTGCAATGCAAAGAAAAGAAAATGGATCTAATAAAATTTGAAAAACAGTTAAAAAGGAAGATAAATTTGTTTTTTAAAGAGAATTTTGATACATTGAGCAGGGAATTAAAGCAAAATATTATTAATGGGGATAAATTAAAAGGATTTTTAAAAGTGCAATTTTAAAATGGAAGAAGGATTAATTAAGGTAACACCGGATAAGGAAAAAGCACAATCAATCTTAAAGATGGTGGATACAACCCTTGAAATGATTAAAGTTATTGATATCAATAAATTCAGCTCTAATGTCACAAAAGAATATTATGATGCAATAAGGGAATTAATGGGTGTTGTTCTTCTACTTGATGGATATAAGATTTATGGCGAAGGAGCGCATAAAAGACTAGTGGAGTATATAGAATCTAATTATAAGGAATTTAGCGCATATGAGATTTCATTAATTGATGACTTGAGAATAACGAGGAATAAAATAACTTATGATGGATTTTTTGTTGATAAAGATTATATTGACAGAAAAAGAAATGATATTAAAAAAATCATCGATAAATTGAAAGGGATAATCAAGAGGAAAGTTGATTAATTAAAATGATAATGCAGACAAATGATACAACAAAAGCATATAATACTATAAAAAAATTAATAAAGGAGAACAACTAGTAAATTAATATGCAATTCGGAACAGGGTACTATAGCCCATTTGACAGAAAGTATGACCTTATAGGAGATTTAGCTCCTTCTCCTGATATTGAACAGCCTATAATGCCTCCTGGTACAATAACAACAGCTGAATTTGGCCAGACAGTTGGAGAAGGCGGCAGGCAGGGAACCTTAATTCAGTCAACAAGTGCTGCAATCCGAGCAGGAGTTGGAACAATAGAACTATCAACATCAATGGGGGGCGGCCAGGAGCCTTATACTGGAGCAGAAGCTTATGGAAAAGAAGCGAGAACAGCATTAAGAGAGATGGCAGAGGCAAATAAGATACAGTTAGTCAGCGTTCATACCCCAACTCAAATAGGAAATCTTTCTGGACTGACACAAGAAGGATTTTCTGACCAATACAGGCTGCAGGGAATTGAAGAAGTAAAAAAAGCAGTCAGCTTTGCAGCAGATGTAAACAAAGGAGGAGCAATTGTAGTTCATACAGGTGAATACCAAAGGCCTATATCAGAAGCAGAATGGGCTAAAAATCCAGACGGCACATTCCAGTTTGTTGGCTACCAGGAAGAGCCAGGAAAAGCAGTGCATTATATGGTTGATGACAGAACAGGAAGGGTAATTGATGCAGTAAGAAAAAATCAGATTGTTTATGAGCCTCTTTTTCTGACAGCAAATGACAAGGGATTATCAGGCAAGCGGGATTTAAAAACAGGGCATATTTTCCTGCCAAATGATTTTATAGATATAAATGGAAATTGGATTGACGAGATTAAAACAGAAGAATTATTTAACAGAGTGCCTATATGGGATCCGTCCAGAACAAGATTTGAAACACAAAGACTGACTTGGGAAAACTTTGAAAAGAGAAAAGAAGAATGGAATAGAAAACATCCTGAACAGCAAAGAACAACAGAGGAAATGTTCTACAAGACGCAGATGGAAACGCAGATTCATTCCCAGATAGGGCATTCATTATTTTATGCAAGGCAGTACGAAGAAGCTAAAAATAACTGGGAACGGGCAAAAAAAGCGCTTGAGTTTTATGAAAAATTAGAAGGAGCAACATCAGAAGAAGAAAAATGGCAGCTAAAGAGAACAATCGGCAGTCATTACTCTGATTTGATTCCCCCTGAAATTAAATATCCATCTGAGCATTTAAAAAGAATAGTAAGACAGGCAGAGCATGAGATGAGATTTACACATGAGGCTTCAGCATCAGCAGATGCCCAGGCAGATACATTAAAAGATTCAATTGATCATATCAAGCCAGTTGCAAGATATGCAACAGAACAGTCAATGAAAAGCTATGCAGAAGCAGGAATTTATGCAATGCAGGAGACAGAAACTAATAAGCTTAAAAAAGATATTTTTGTCGCTCCTGAAAACATCTGGCCAGAGATGGGCTACGGCGCGCATCCAGATGAATTAATAGAATTAGTTCAAAATGCAAGAAAAAAAATGGTTGAATATCTCACCTCCCCTAAAATAGAAGATCCGCATGGAAGAAGAGATGAGAAGGGCGATCTAATAACAATAACTAATCCTTGGTACAGGCCTAGAATAAGCAAAGATAATGCATGGAGAGAAGCAGAAAATCATATTAAAGCAACATTTGACACCCAACATCTCGGTATGTGGAGAAAACATTATCTTCCAACATACATTCCTGATAAAGGAAGGATGGAAACAAAAGAAGAAACAGACAAGAGATTCAACAAATGGTATATGGAGCAGGTTGAAAAATTAGAAAAATCAGGTATCATTGGACATATACACGCTGTTGATTCAATGGGAGCAACGCATGCTCATCTTCCTATAGGCCAGGGAATGTTTCCTGTTATCGATGCTTTAAAATATTTAAAAGAAAAAGGTTATACCGGAACAATGGTTTCAGAAGGTTTTGCAGAAGAAGTTTATGGTCAAGGAAGGACTATTACAGCGCCATGGAGAGCATTAGGAGCTCCTATCACCGGTGGCTACGGAATCCCTTCAATAAGCAGCGCAAGATGGTCAGATGTTCAATATGGTTATTTTGGAAGAACTCAGCCGCCTATGTTTATCTTCGGCGCTTATGTTCCAAGCAATGAATGGCAGCTATGGAGTCAGGTTCCTATGGAATAAAATTATTATTTCTGATTTTTCTATGAAGAAGATCTTCCATACAAATAAGGTATCAGTGCATCATAAATATCTTTAGCAATTTCTTGAGTTAGTCTGTTACTGTTTGCTAGTTGGTTTACATATTCCAACATCTTGTTAAGTTTGGAAACATGGTCTAAATCAATTTGAGTAAATTCTCCATCTTGTCTATTCAAACTTTCTTTAATTATTTCATCAAGATTAGCACGATAAAAAAATGTTTTAAATGGAGCTTCGTCTCTATTTATAGAGTCTTGTATTTGTTGCAGCACAAATTCCCTTTGCCAATCCTCGCCATATCCAAGCATCCTTAAACCGAGAAAATGATTGTAAAAATCAGCTAATTGCCTTTTAACCCTTTCATTAAGCCTTTGGTAACTATCAATAATATCATCTTGACTTGGTAATCCAAAAAGTGGTTGTTCTTTTGCTGCTTTCATATTTTCTCTCTCCCGACATTCAATAATTAAATAAATGTAAACCCCTTTTTTTTTTCTAATCTTTTCAATAAATTTAAAGTTTGTTTATTATAAGGATTTTGTCTAACATAAACGCTTTCTTTTTCTAATAAATTTTTTAAATTCTGCGGAAGCGTTTCTAATTGATTACCTCTAATATCTAGGTACATTAATTCACTTAATTCTCCTATCTCATCTGTTAAGTGAGTTAGTTTATTATTACTAATAATAAACATATCTAGATGAGATAAATTCTTTATCCTAGGAGATATCATTGTTAATTGGTTATTATTTAATATGAGGCGTCTTAATTCCTGTAAGCCATAGATTTCGTCAGGTAAATATACTAATTGATTATATGGAAGGTTTAAATCCCTTAAATGAGTCAGTTGTTTAATGGTTGGAGATAACTCTTTTAAATCAAAACGGTCTAAAAATAAGCTATTAACTTGTCCATTAACAACGCCGATACCACCAAAACCAAAAGATCTATCAGCAGATGGATTATTACAATTATAAAGTTGAGCAAATTTTCCTCCTGTAATTTCCTGCACAGCCTCATATTCATTTCTTATTAAAGGAAGAAAGTAATTGTTGGTTATTACACCTTGTCGTGACTCCTCGTATCTAATATTGTTTGGTACTCTTTCCGGTTCAATTTCGCAAAATCTGAACATTGTCATTTTTTACCTTTATTATTATCCATAATATCTATATAAATCTTTCTATTTTTAACTATTAATGAGTAATAACATAATTAATATAATTAATAATCTTCTCAGGAATATTTACTCCAGTTGTATTAATGCTGTTCCTAAATTCCATATTATGATTTACTTCAATAACTCTCAACCCACTTTCTGTTTCCACTAAATCTATTGCAAGTATACCACCTCCAACTGCGTTTGCAGCTCTTAATGAAATCTCTTCTAATTCACTTGTAACAGGACAGTTAGAAGCTGTTGCACCATTTGCTGTATTTGTAATCCAATGATTTGAAGTCCTGTAAATTGCACAAATACATTCATCTCCAACAACAAAACTTCTTATGTCCCTGTTATGTATTTTGTCTACATATTCTTGTATGTAAATAACACGATGATGCATTCCAAGGTCTTGTATATTGTTTAATATTAATTCAGCATCCTCTCTATTCTCAATCCTTGAAATACCCCTTCCATGAGATCCGATTATTGTTTTTAATACTACAGGAAATCCTATTTTTTCCATAGCTTGAATGGATCTATGGGGCGAATATACAGTTATTGTTCTTAACGAAGGAATATTATTCCTTGCCAATGCCGAGGATGTAGCTGATTTGTCAAAACATATTGAACTTGTCCTGTAATCATTTATTGTTCTTATTCCCCAATCTTCATATGTTCTTACAGCATCCAATGCGCTGAAATTCTCTTGGCATCTATTAACAAGCATGTCAATACTATTCTGAGGCTGTTCATATTCCATCATCAATCCACGCAGAGGAATCCTTTTATATCTAGCATTTCTTCTGTCCAGTTCAGCAAAAAGAAGATGTTCCTCTTGCCTTGGTTTTGAATACAATATTCCAATATATAGATCTTTTGGCATGTCATACTCCTCTTTAAGCTTTATAATATCGTGGTGCTGCATTTGTCACTTGTCTTACCCTCTCTGTCAATCCGGGAGTGTGTAAACTAAACAAATAACTATTAGCAACATTTTCTACCATTTCAGTCAACTCAGGTATATCATCAGCTCTTATCTGTAATCTGCAGATTCTTCTTAATTCTTCAATTGCTCTTTGCTGATTTCTTATTTGAGTAAATTCAGGCAATCCTTCCTGCTGACGTTCTCCAAAGAAATTTTTTTGTGTAGTATGATAATAAGCATTTATTGCAGTTAAAAGCATATTATTGCGATATCTACCTGAATTTTCAGCTATATTTTCTCTTCTTTGCCTCTCAGCTTCAGCAGGAAGATTACTTGTAATACCATCTGAAAAATTATCGATTATCTCAAGAATATCATTATCTCTAATGCCCATTCTATAAGTTCCAATTGATTCTCTGATGTTGTCTATAACTTGATATAATCTAACTTCATCTTCATAATGCACAGGATTTAATATAGCTGATTCTCCAGTAGGTGTATAACTTGCAAACCCATCAAACCTTCTGCTGCCTGCAAAAACCTCTTCAACTATTTCTTGAAGTTCCTGCCGAAAAGCATCGAACATTTGCTGTTCTGTTAATTGCGCCATTTTTATCCCTCTTCACCTAGTCTGATTGTGTTATAAGATGCATAATCTCTATTTCTTAAAAGGTAAGTTTCTAAGTTAGGGAATATGACAATGCATGGAAATCTTGCATTTTCGTGCCTTACAACTTCTTCAATCTGTTCTATAACCCGTTCTTCTAGTCTATGGTTGGCTCTCTCAACTAGCTCAAACCTGCTGTTACTCTCGGCTCTAAAACGACCATGAGTACAGCCTAATTCTTCTCTTATAATTCTAGCAGCTTGTACAGAATTGTATGCAGGGCTATGGTAGATCATTAATTCGTCTACTCTCTGTAAATCTTCTCTCAACCGCCTTCCTGCAGATTGGATCTGGCTAATATCCTGTTCTGTTAAAGGGTCAAGCATGTGCCTGCCTGACCTGCTCATAATTTCATATCTCATATTCATTTTTCTCTCCTCTATCACCTTAGTAATAGAAAACTTTAAATACTATAATAACTTTATGTTATTATTATAACAAATATAAGATGATATGTTATGGTAACAATAGCCCATTTAGTGAAGAAGCATATTGACTGCATGCCTTTCCTGCAGGAAGCCATGTTCAAGGAAATCATAAGCTATGGGAATCTTGCTGATGAACTCCAGCCTGCTATTGAGAAGGAGCTGGGGAAAAAAGTAAAAACTTCTGCAGTAATCATGGCTCTGAGAAGGTATGCCGAATCCTTAAAATTTACAAAAAAAAAGAAATTTGATTTCAGCTCTGAAATAATTATGAGAACAGGGCTTATTGACATTGCTGTGCTAAAATCTCTCAATCTTTTCGGTATTCTTGACAAGATTTATAAAATTGTTGATTATGAAAAAGGAGAACTTCTTAATATAATCCAAGGAACAAATGAGGTTGCTATCATAACAAATAATAAATACGAAAAAAAGGTAATTGACATATTAAAAGATGAGAAAATAATCAATGTTGAGAAAAATCTTGTTTCTATCTCAATGTCCTACCCTCAGGAGTTTATCCATACTCCAGGAATCATTTTTGCAGTTGTAAGAAAATTATCTTGGGAGAACATCAATATCTATGAAATAGTCTCAACCTTCACTGAGCTTACTTTCATAATCAATAAGAAAGATCTTACAAGGGCTTATAATGTGCTGAACGAGGTGGTTAATGGTTTAAATTTTTAATCCATCGCTTCTTTATGAATGGCAATTATGGTTAGAAGTGCCGATGGAGTAAGCAAACTTATTTTTCCAATCCAAAAACTATATTTTCCAATTCTGTTGCTAAATAAGGATTTCTTTTTCTCTCTTGATTTGCAATATATCTGAAAGAAGCTACTAAATAAGATTCTGGAACAGTTTCTCTATCACCTTCTTCTTCAGTAAAATATGTCATAATTTCCCTGTCAACAATCCTGGAAATATCTCTTTTTAATTTTTCAACATTATCAGGATCTAAATCTATACTTGGTATTATTTCTCTTATAATCTCGTTGATTACACGATTTGCTTTACTTGTTAAATATTGATGCAATTCAATTGGATTTCTTTTTGACATTTTTTATTTTTATTTTTATTTTAGTACATTGTAATCTCTAGAATCTTACTTTTGTTGATATATTTATTTGAAGACATTCTTTTTATTCTGCCTCTTTCAATACTATCACATGAAGGATTGAAATCAAGTCTCTCTGCATTCCTAACATAGACAAAATTATCAGTATCATTTTCTAAGATCCCTTCAATACCAATAATTTCCATTTCTCCACTAAGTCTTTCATCAAGAGCAACTAAATTTAATCTAATTGTCTCTTGATAAATTATTGATACTTTATTGCCATAATGTTCTTTTAATTCTTCTTTCATTTTTTTTTCTCCTTCATTTGTAGATTTTATCTCTCGTTATCTGAAATCCTTTCTCACGACAATCATTTAGCGCTTCTCCTATCTCTTGCTTTCTGAAATCCTTCTTCATCTAGCACTATGCCAAAGTCTATTAGATGATAGTTTCCTCTCCTAAAAAATTCTTTGCTAAAAGGAATCTTTTCAGAGTATGTAGAATATTTAAGTCCATCCTCAAGCGTCAATTCATTTATAGCGAATCCTTTATTGTCTACAAAAACATTTAATTTAGTCATTATTCCATCAAAAGTCATAGTATCTGTTGGATTCATCCCTGAAATAATTATTCTATATACTTTTCCCATATGCAAATTATACCTATTTGCAATCTCCGGCATAAAATTTTCAGGAGTTATAGTCAATTCTATTCCTTGTTCCAGCATCTGCTCTATTCCTGTTGTCTTTGTTCCCATTGCTTCTTCTTCCCGTGATATTCTCTCATAAATTCTTCTATTAGGTATTAATTTTCTTCTCAATTTACCTAGAAAATGTGAGTTGTAATCAGACTCTGATTCTAAGCTGCGAACTATTCCTGTCTCAAAGTCAACAGTTGCTTCTCCTCTCTGAATCTTTCTTATTAATTCTTTCTCCTGTTCATCTGGTTTTTGACTCATTTTTTCTTACCTCCAAATAATTTTGTTGCGGTATTTAACAACGTAATATTATTTTTCTTAGAAAATTGAATAATCTCTTTGATTCTTTTTGCAACTATCTTTGATTTTTCTCTTGCTTCTCTTATAGTTCCTCCTTTTCTTTCAACTAATGCTTGTAAAAATCCTGCACAATTAAGTACAAATTCTGGAATAAATAAAATATCTTTTTGTAAAAGTTCTTTTTCCCCTTTTTTTTCATCTTTAAGTGGATTATTAGCTCCTCCAGCTACTATTTTACATTTTAATTTAGGAATTGTTTTTTCATTTAGTATATCGCCCATTGCACAAGGAGAAAAAATATCAACTTTTTGTGAAAAGATTTCATTTGGTTTTACAATTAACACTCCCTTTTTTTTTGCTTGGCTGCATAATCTTTTATTTATGTCTGTTGCAATAACTTTACAGCCTTTTTTAACTAATCTCTTAGTTAATGCCATTCCAACTGCACCAAGTCCTTGAATAGCAAAACTGCATTTTTTCAAAGGTTTTTTGAGTAACTCTTTACATATTATTTCAAAACCATGTACAATACCTTCTGCTGTATTTTCACCAGTGCTTCCTAAACCTTTATGCGAACAAGACAAACTATCAATAAAATCTGTTCTTGAAGCGATTATTGCAGCATCATCTAATCCTAAACCCACATCTACTGCTGTTTTGAATAAACCTTTTTGTATTTGTATAAAATCACCTATTGATAATAATAATCTCTTATTTTTTAGTCTATTTGCTAAAATTACAGCTTTGGCTCCTCCTTCTTTTACTCCTAATACCCTACATTTCCTAGTCATAGATTTAGCTAAACGCATTGCATCTTCTAAAGCAATATCTTCATTTTTGTGAGCAAATCTAGTTCCGCCAGAAGAAGAGACTATACTTAATCTTCCATGAGCATCTCTTTCATCGCTAATAGAATCAATTACCAAAATTGCGCACATATCTGTATCAGAATCTTGATAAAATGTTATTTGTCTACATCCTGTCTTTCTCATTAAATTCAAGATGTTACGTGCTGGTTTGTTTTGATTCATTTTCATTCATCTCCTAACTATTTTGATATCTATTCAAAATTTCATAAATTCCATTCATGTGATGTTTTGTAGAAGCTTCTCTAGATATGTGAACTTCTCCTGTTTTATCAGCTTTAATATAAGCCAAAACAGCCATTCCATGTATTCTTTCCATTAATCTTCTTTTTCCTCTGAAAGTTAATGAAATTATTCTATCATGATTCTGGATCTTAAATTTCAATCCTTCATGGAATTCAACTCTAGTAATTCCGCCTATAGCTATATCTATCTGGTTTATAGCTTCAACTGACGAAATCCTTCCTTCTAAGCATTCTCTTTGAATTGAATTTATATTTGTCATATACACTAGAAATGAAGCCACCATTATATAAATAACTGAATAATATTCAAAAAATAACCGAAAAATATATAAATAACTGAATAATATTCAAAAATATGAAAAACATATCGCCTAAATTAATAACCTTATTCAAGGAGAATTACTGCGCTCCGCAGATAGCTAAGATAGCTAAAAAGCTAAAAGAACCTTCTACAACTATACATTACAACATAAAAAAGCTAGAAAAGCAAGGAGCAATTAAAACATATAAAGCAGTATTTGACTACAAGAAAATAGATGAAGGATTCTGTACTTTTGTATTGATTAGTCTATCTCCTGATGAATATGGAAATCCAGAAAAAATTGGAAAAGAATTAGCAAAACACAATCAAATAGAGAGTATAGATATATGTACAGGAGACTGGGAATTAATCTTAAAAATCAGAGCAAAAGATCAAGATGAATATTATAATCTTATTAAGAATGTTATCTCGAGAAAAGGCGTAATCAAAATAAAATCTTTGACTTCATTAAAACAAATAAAAACAGAATTTGTTGAATTATAAAAAAAAAAAAAAAAATATTTTATTTTCCCTTAATCTCTTTCTCTACCTGTTTTATTAATTTATTTTTCCTTCCTTTTTTTCTTTTTACCTCTTTCTTAAACAAATAATAAAAAACAATTCCCAATATCCATGTTGTTTTGTTTTTGATATAATCAAAACTCATAGCTATGATCAAAGCAGCTATCAATGAACCGCTTCCTTTTAATACTTGATAAAGATACTTTTGGAAAATATTCTGCAGGATCATATATATCATTGCTGAAATAACCATTGCTATTCCAACAGCTATGCTTTTTTTTAAAACAAAATTTATATCAAGCATTTTATATTTGATAATAGTATAAGATATCCCTAATAAAAAAAATAAAATTCCAAATCTTGTCAGGTCAATATTAATATTCATCAGCGCAATCCCTGATTTTCTTAGCATATCCAATAATGCTGTTATGCCTAAAATGAGAGTAGAGATTAAGATATATTTAATCCTGTTTTTATGCTCATTATCTTTTGCTGCAAAAAGGTAAAAAATAAAAACCAATAAGCAGAATATCAAAGCAAAGAATAAATAAACTGTAAACAATCCATACATGCTTCCTGGAACTCCTGCATATCCGTTTTTTTCCGTCACAACAGAGCTGAATATTTTTCCTGTGAATGTATAAAAAAAAAAAAA
>Ga0209541_10003851_pt1 | contig 27151 bp, 27 predicted proteins | sample RifCSPlowO2_01_FD_184027 | JGI IMG/M metagenome (GOLD analysis project Ga0209541, IMG submission 184027) | Groundwater microbial communities from Rifle, Colorado - Rifle CSP2_plank lowO2_0.1 (SPAdes) (version 2) | ecosystem: Environmental > Aquatic > Deep subsurface > Groundwater | place... | reverse complement strand
TATATAAAAAGTCCTTGTTTGTCAAGATAGGGCTCATTATTTCCTGATAGCCAATTCCAATGACAATTTCTCTTACTGTGTCAATAAACTCGTTTAACTTGAAAGTTGAGCCAACTGTTAATGTTGTTAGTTGCAATTCCTTTATCTTGTCAAAACCATACATTATGCCAATATCCTCAATTATATCATAAGGATGCAAGATATCTTTTCTGTAAGGGGGAACTTTTACTTTATAATCTTCAAAATCAAACTGGGCTTTTTCAAGAATATGCTTTACCTCGTTTTCTTTCAATTCTAATCCAAATAAATGCTTTATCTGCTCATTTTTTATATTTATAACCTCACTTTTCAAATCAGGCAATACAACTTTTCTATCAGGATATTTTGCTTCAACAGAATAAATCTCAAAGCCCCTCTCATACAATGCATAAGCAAAAATATTTGAAGCCAAATTAACAGCCTCTTCATCTGTGCCAGTAGCTTCAAAAAATAGGTTTTCATCGCCAACTTCAAGCTTTCCTGTGAAGTTTGAGTTTATAATAGGCACAAAACTAAGCACCTCATTTTTATCATCAACCAAAACAGGGTATTTTTCAAAACCATCAAGTATCCATGCGTATTCCTTTCCTTTTGGATGCTCTGCAAGAATCTCTCTTAAGTTCATTTTAGCTTTAAACTCAAGAGGAATAAATCCTATCGACAAAGGATCAGTAGCTTTGTAATGAACTGGAAATGCCAATCTTTTGTAAGAATACAAGCCAATCGATACTTTTTGCCTTCTTCTTCCATAGCCCTCGCAGAATTTTTCCTGCAATTGAACAAGCTGCTTTATTAAATAGTCATCAATCTTGCAGCCTTTTGCAGAGAAACAGGCAATATAAGGCCTGTATTTAATCACAGATTTGTCAACAATGACTTGGTAATCTCCCTTATGAATCTTTATTTCTGGAATTCCCTTTTGCATGCCAAGAATTCCTTTAACTAAACGGGCAAAGCCCTCAACACTCCAGAGATAAGGCAGGTTTGTATCGCCAAAATCTATCTTGACTTCGTCAGTTTCCTTATCATAACCTTCAAAATCGCCTTTGCCATAATGAGCAAGCTCTTGAATTTCTTCAATAGTTAGTCTCTTGCCAACAAGATTCTGCAAATCTTTTAATGAAAAAGTTATAGTTGGCATTTTAATTGATTTCTTTGATTTATTAATTTATTGTTCAGTCGTTGTTGGGTTTTAATTAATGTTAAACTTGTTAATGTACTCATGCTTCTTGCCTTTGACAATATGGCACGAACAATAATATATTTTAATTAATAATGAACATTAAAGATAAAAATATTCTAAACTTTCTTTATTTCTTTTCTAAATTCCCCGATTTCATTAATTTCAATCTCTGGAAACAAACCAGTATAGTTGCATTTTCTGCATTTTTCTGGTGTTGGCATTAACATTTCAACAAGGCTCGTTCTTATTGGCAAATCTATGCTTCCGCATTTTGGGCAGATTTTGATAAATTTTTGTTTAATCATCATATAATTTAAATAAATTTTGTTAAGGATGAAAAAATAAAAAAACATAAACTATAGTCATAATTATCATTATAATATATGTTAAAAACATAATTTTTAAAATGTAATTAAGTTTTTTCCTTAATGCTATGAAAGCAATGATAGGGACTAAAATAATGAAAATTAGAACAGTTGTAGTAAGAAATTCATTTTCAATCAGACTATCAAAATCGTTAGCTAATAAATTTAAAAATGAAAAGAGAATTACACCCAATATTATCCCTATCAATGTTTGACCAATTTTCATTTTTCTATTTTGAATTTTCATTATTTTTCATCAAACCACTTTAGCATTTCTTAAAAACTCCAAATCATGTGAAAATAACTGCCTGATATCTTTTATTCCAAGTTTAAACATTGCTAATCTGTCTAATCCAATGCCCCACGCCAAAACAGGAACTTCTCTTCCTAGCAATGGCTTAACCATCTCTGGACGGAAAATTCCTGACCCCCCCAGCTCTATCCAATCAAGCTGTGGGTGTTTCGCATATAATGAAGCACTGGGTTCTGTATAGGGATAATATCCCGGGACTATTTTTATTTGATAAGTTTCTGCAAACTCCTCAGCGAACATTCTAAGCAATCCTTTCAAGTGCCTAAAATTTAAACCTTCTTCAACAACTATACCTTCTGTTTGGAAAAAATCGGACAAATGCGTTGCATCCACTACATCATATCTAAAACATCTTGCAATCGCATAATACTTTCCAGGAATTTTTAAATCCTTTGAAGCAAGCATTCTTGCAGAGCAAGCGGTTCCCTGGGTTCTTAAAATATGCCTATGGGTTCTCTTGACATCAAAATCATATCCCCATCCTTTAGAGCCAGTTCCAAATCCATTTTCATGAGCCGCTTTAACATTCTTAACAACGTTTTCTGGCAAATCTTTTGCGTACTTTGGCTCTTTTACATAATAACCTTGATGTATATCCCTTGCAGAATGAAACTGTGGCATAAACAAGGCATCCATGTCCCAGAAATCTGTTTCTACAACAGGCCCTGTCATTTCCTTGAAGCCAAGCGCAATGAATTTCTGCCTTACTTCATCGAGAAACCTCCTGTAATGCTGCTTTCTTCCTGCAAATATTTGCGGAACATTAATCTTTACATCAAATCTTCTGAATTTTTTTCCCTTCCAAGCACCTGATTTTATCAAAGCAGGATTTAATTTTTCTATTAAATCTTCATCAAGCTTTTCTTTGGCTAATTTTTTGCCTGTTTCTGTAAACTCTGCGCTTATAATTTTAGTCAATCCCACCTTTACTATTTTTTTTCTTTTTCTTAAATTTTCAAGAACAAATTTTTCTTCTTCATTTAAAGAGATTAGCTCTCTTGGAAAATGCTCTTTCAGGAATTGCTCTTCAGGCAAGCCGTGCTTGAGCAAGTGCCTGCCCTGCCCTGTAATAGACATAACAATCTCTTTCCCTTTAGTTATCTCAATCGCAGCCTTTGATTTTAAGGTGCCCAATGATATTGCGATTTCCTCGCTTGTAAGTTTAGCCTTTTTTGCCAAATCTGCGATAGAAATAGGACTTCCCAACGCTTCTAAAAATATTCTTTCCGGCAAGCCATATTTCAGGTATTTAATGCCGTTATCCTCAAGAGAAACAATTTCTTTTTGCTCTTCTTTGATTTTTACTATGTTTTTGTTCTGGAGCCATTGCAATGCCCTCATTACCTCAATATCCTTTAATCCAGTAATTTTAATTATGTCATGAAAAGAACTAAAATTATCCAAAACTTTCACAACTTTTCTTTCAATAGGATTCAGGCTTTCTGCTAACTTTTTTATTTCCATAAAACTAGCTTAATGCAACTCCAGCTGAACATAGTGAACTATTAAATCACAGGTATCTTCAGGAGTCATATTTGATGTGTCAATTATGTAATCAGCTGATCTTTTACATTTTTCCTCGAATTCACTTAATGCGCCTTTCACCTTGTCAATATAGTTGCTTTTAGTGAAATCAATCTTTTCTTCCTTTCTTCTTAGCCTTGCAGCAACAGTCTTCATGTCAGCTGTCAGAAATATTATAATGCCGTTCTTTTTCAGATTGGTAACGTTTTCATTTCTCAATACTATACCGCAGCCGGCATCCAAAACATACTCGTCCAATTCGCTTATGTTTTCTATCACATTCGCTTCTTCCTCTCTTAGCCTTTCCCAGCCGTATTTTTTTACTATCTTTTCAGGGCTAAGCTTCACAATTTTTGTTATTTCCTCGTCTGTGGAAATAAGTCTTTTATCAAGCTTTCCAGCTAATAGCCTTGATATAGTAGTTTTTCCAGTCCCCCTAAAGCCTATTAATACTATGTTCATTCTAATCCTAGTTAAAATTTCCCTTTATTTATTCTTTTTGTTTTACTTAATTTAAATACATCTCTATATGTTTTATTCCAGCTTCCATAAATGTTTTTCCCCTTGTTTTAAATCCGAACTTCTTATAATAATTTTTAAGGTAATATTGAGAATTCATACAAATCTCTTTAATATCCTTCTTTTTGCAATATTTAATTAAGTAATTAACTATATTTTTTCCAAATCCTCTGCCTCTATAACCTTTCAATAAAGCTATTCTTTCCAACTTTGCTTTTTTGCCAATAAGCCTTATTCTTGCACAACCTACGGGCTTATTTTTATATAGAATTATAACATGTTTTGAAATCTTATCAAATTCATCTCTCTCAATATTTTTTTGAACTTTTTGTTCCCTAATAAAAATAATTTCACGTATCCTAAAAACTTGTTCTAATTCTTTCTTGTTTTTGATCAATCTTATTTGGATATTGTTGTTTTTTGACATTTTATAGATTTATCATGCTTAGGCAATGAGATTAGCATTCTTTTAGAATATAGAAGCTAGTCTAATACTTAAAGTAAAAAAAGAAATACTTGAAGCTCGAAAATAACCTGTAGAATGCAAATCCAATCTTCGCTATCAAATTTTCTGCTTTTCTAATCATTTTTATTCAACATGGTAAGCTGAAGTTATATTTAAAGGTTGCGGGGAAAATTAAGATAGATTCCAAAATGCACTATAATCGGTAGGCTTAACATAATAAAAGTTATAATAGATTACGACAATAATCATTATTATAACAAACAATAATATTAAAACCAATAAAAATTTCCTAGATATTTTCAAATCTATAATCCATCCAAAGCTATCTGCACCTATCCCAAAAAATTCTAATACTTCTTGCCAAAATCCCATTCAAATCATCTCAAATGTATCTCAACAATATCTTCATCCTGTAAAACATGCTCGAGCTTTCTTAAAATCATTCCGTCAAATTTTGCAGATTTTCCCCAGATTCTTACAAACCTGAATTTTGATAGGAAATCCTTGTGAAGCTTTAAACAAACATCCTTTAGCGTGTTGCCTTTCCTCATTATTAATGGAACACCCATATCTGCTTTTTTTCCAGCTTCTTTGCAATAGACTCTGATAAATTCTAACCTTTCAAAAATTATTTTTTTTAGATATTCTGTATTCATTCTCTTTTCAGCTGAGATGCAGATATCAGGCTTTGTAATTGCCTTGATTCTTTCCAATTCTTTAGAGTTAACCATGTCTATCATATTCAACACAGTTATTGCTGGAATATATTTTTTGTTGCCTTCTATCGCGTCAATTAATTGGTCATCGCTTATGTCTTCTCTTATTACAATGCTGGAATTATCAAGCCTGAACTCTTTTAATATCGCTTTTATAGTATCTTCATTGATTTTTGTCAGCTTAACAGTCAATCCTATGTCAATTCCTCCTCTTAATTTTTTTGAAATCTTCACTTGAGGCGGTTTTTGGTTTATTCTTAAGCCTGTTTCAAATATTTCTTTTTTAACGACTTCAAGATGCTCTGGATGAAAAACATCAAGCAGAATAATAACCAAATCAGCGCTTTGCGCACAAGCAAGAACTTCTTTTCCCCTGCCCCTTCCTGTTGCAGCCCCTTCAACTATGCCAGGAACATCTAAAACTTGGATTTTTGAATGGTTGTATTCCATCAATCCTGGAATGCAAGTCAATGTTGTAAAGGCATAAGCTCCAACAGGCGAGTTTGCATTTGTAATTGCATTCAGCAAAGTTGATTTGCCTACAGAAGGAAACCCAACAATTATTGCAGTTGCATCACCGCTTCTTTTAACAGAAAAACCTTCTCCTTTCCCTTTTGCAGCAGCTTTCCTTTGGTATTCTTCCTTTATCTTGGCTAATTTTGCCTTTACTAACCCAATATGGCCTTGGGTTTTTTTATTGTACTTTGTAGTTGAAAGCTCTTCTTCCAATTCCTTAACTTTCCTGTCATGAGCAGATTCATGCGATTTAACATCTTTTATATTGTATTGCTGAGGCATAGAATGAAGTTAAAGAAAAGTGTATAAAAAGGTTTGTTTGGAGATGTTATTTTGATTTGTAGAGATTTCCTAGTTGCACATTCTGATGAGCAAAGAACAGAGTTCTTTCAACATCTCTAGCTGACACTTTAAATTTTCTTGCATAATATCTAATTTTCATTAGGTAATTATACCAATTTTTAAAATTAAAATTCGTTCCATGAGGCTTAGTTTTCACAGCGCCATATAAATACAATATTTGCCAAACTCTGATATCAATAACACCATAATTTTGAGTGTCAATTAAAGTCAATATAGCAGAAGCAGTTGGAATATTTACCCCAGCAATATTCGTAAGCAATTCTATCCTTCTTTTTTCAAATTGAGTTGAAAGAACTTTTTTAGATATTGATATTATTTCTCTTTCAGAATTTTTTAGATAATGTTTTTTGGGTCGTGAACTTTTCCACATACCCATTTCTAGAAACTCTTTCTTTGTAAAATAGCCTCTTTTCTTAACATTCTTTAGTCTATATATAAGGTTTAATGCTTTGGGCTCTTCTTTTTTGCTTAATTTATTTTTTAATAATTCTTCAATTGTTTTATATTCTTTTTTCATATCAACAATGAATTAGAAATCTACATTTAAAAACTTTTTGAATGGAATTTAATCATGGAAATTTCACTTCCTCTTCCTCACTTTTTCCCAGTTCCGAGAATTTCTTAATACTAAAATCCTAAAAAGCTTCTTTGTTATATCATACAACCAAAAACCAAAAAACAACCTATTTTGTTGTATTATACATCTTGTTGTCTTATACAACCGATAAATTTAAATATAACCTATTTGTTGTATTATATAACATGGATGATAGGGAAAAAATATTAAGGGACAATTTTGATGAGTACTTCCATTTAGCCCTAAAAGTCTTTGACGAGCAGAAATACAATAGCGCCACCACTTTATTTTTCAAAGCGATTGTTGCCCTTTGCGACTTATTTTTATTAAAGAGAGAAAGCAGAGTGCCTTCTTCTCATTCTGACAGATTTAGAACAATAGAGGAAAAATACCCTGAACTTTATAAAATTCTTGATAGGGATTTCCCATTTTATCAGGACTCCTACACAAAGAAAATGGACAAAGAGTCTGCTGGACTCCTTAAAGATGATATTGGAAAAATTAAAAAAATACTTGAAGGATGAAGTAAAAGAAAACATTTTTGATATTGTGATATTTGGCTCTCTAGTCAAAGGCAAGCCCTCTCCAAGAGACATAGATATCTTAGTCATTTTTTTGCAAGGCGCTCTTAGGGAAAGATTGGATTTAATCCAAGAAATAAGGAACAAGCTAAAATCAAAATTTGATTTAAACATAGACATAAAACAAGCCCTGCTGAAGGATTTATTCTCTCCGGAATTTTTGGCAAGGACTGGAATTTTATTGGAAGGATACAGCGTATCAAAAAATCGGAAATTCTGCCAAACTTTAGGGTTCAATTCTTATACAATTTTCTGGTATGACTTGAAAAGATTAACCCATACGCAAAAAGTAAAATTTAATTATATACTTGCCGGAAGAAACCAGAAGGGTATTATCGAGCTTTTAAAAGGGCAAAGGCTTGCTAAAGGTGTGATTAAAATCCCAATAGAGCATTCATTAGAATTTGAAATTATATTAAAAAACAATTTTGTTAGTTATAATAAAAAAAATATTCTGGAAGAAATATAAATCAAGTTAAAGAAAATGACATAAAAAGGTTTGTTTGACAATTTGGTAATGGAATAACTTTCTTTTTATTAAGAACTAAAAATTAATGTTCTTCTTACTCCTAAAATAAAAAATGCTAGTAACAACCAATGAGATAATTACACCTCCAACAAAATAAAATGGCAATGTTACAAGCCCGAAACACGCTTCCCCTCTACAATTAAATAATAACAAAAATAAAACACCAACAAATAAAAATGTGGTTAATACACCTTTAAGGAATACTTTCATAAAATTTAGTTCTTTTTTCACTCCTATTGACTTTGAGTAATCTACAAGATTGAAATATAAAATTAATGAAGGTAAGAGCAAATAAGTATTTAAAAATTCGAATATTGCTGAATCAAATATACCAAGTGTTAAATTATTCAAAGGTCCATACGCTTCAATAATAATGCCAATAACATTACTGAAAACTAAAATTAATGCTATTATTTTAACAGATTTTATATTTAAAAGTATTCTTTGATATTCTGCTTGTTTATCACTATATTTTTGCACGTTAATTTCAGCAATCCCAAAAGTAATGAATACTATAATAGCAGGTATAAACGCCCACAAAATAAATCCATAAATAAAATCTGGCATGTATTCCAATGAACCCTTACCATATAAATACATTACCAAAAAAATGATTATAAAAATCAAAGTAGAATAGATAAGTGATTTGTAAGGAAATTTAATCATTTTATTGTACTTATATTGATGATTTAAATAATTTATCTCTTCTTCGGCACTTTCTCCCAATCCTCTAGAAATCTCTTAATGCCAACATCAGTTAAAGTGTGCTTGAACAACTGCTCAAAGACAGAATAAGGCATTGTTGCAATGTCTGCTCCAATTTTTGCTGCGTCTAAGACATGGATTGTGTTTCTTACTGATGCAACAAGAATCTGGGTTTTGAATTTGTAGTTGTCATAGACTTGCTTTATTTCTCTGACAACATCAATTCCAATTTTTCCAATATCATCCAATCTTCCGACAAACGGGCTTACAAAAAAAGCGCCAGATTTTGCTGCAAGCAATGCTTGGTTTGCAGAAAAGCATAATGTTACATTTACTTTTACTCCTTTTTTTGTCAATCTCTGGCATGCTTTCATGCCCTCAACTGTCATCGGAACCTTTACAACAATATTTTTTGCAATCTTGGAAAAAGCAACGCCTTCTTTTACCATTCCATCAGCATCCAAAGAAATAGTTTCAGCGCTTACAGGGCCTTTTATTATTGAGCAGATTTCTTTTAAAACATCATTGTAATCCTTTCCAGCCTTTGCGGCCAATGATGGGTTGGTTGTGCAGCCATTAATCAAATTTGTCTCTGCTGCTTTTCTCAATTCAGAAACTTCGGCTGAGTCGATAAACAATTGCATTTTTCCACCTATATTTTTGGATTATAATACTATTTTTAATTTTTTCCTTTAATTACACACTCACCAAAATCGCTCCTATAACAATCAGAACAGCTCCTGCAATAATCCTATACACTTGCGAAACATCTGGAATTTCTTTCAAGAAAATAATAGCCATCAAAACAGCAAGTATTGTATTTGTGTTATAGATTGGCGCTAATCTTGCAATATCCGCTTTTTGCGCAATAGCAACTGCAATAGCTAAAAATCCTAAGCCCCAAATCATGCCAGCAATTAAAGCTAGACTACTTGATTTTAATTCAAACTCAAAGCTCGGCTTGAACAATAAAAACAAGCCAAAAATCAAAACAACTCCTAAGCCAAACATAAAGCTGCCATAATAAGGGGAGAAATTCCCTTTCTGAGCTGCAACCTTATACAAAATTGTGTTCAAAGCAAAGAAAACAGATGCAATAATCCCATAAACAATCCAGTTTGGCATTTTAATTTTCTATCATTCAAGTAACTATAAATTGTTCCAGGCTGCTTTCTAGAACCGATGGCGGTAAGTTACTTCTTTCTAGCTGTCCAGCATCATCTCTAATCAGCTTTAAACTTACTTGTAATAAATATTTTTGTCCTTCTGAGTAGTCGTTACCAACCAATCTTTTAATGTCTTTCTGATATACAGTGTAAAATAAAGTACCACCACTTGAGCCCATATGAGTTTCAATATCATATAAAGTTCCTATAAAATTTTTGTCTAAATCATACAATTTCAATGAAAATTTGTATGTAGCCCACAAAGACCCAATCGTTGTAACCCGTACATCAAAATCACCGGGTCGTGGTTGAGTTATATTCAACGCTTGAATTTTATGTATTGTTTCTACTTGTACTCTTTCAGCAAAATTACTTTCTTTCTGTTTTTTGACTTCTCTAAGACAAGCCTCTTTAGACACAGCAGATCCATCATAAAATAAAGACTTCCTCTCCCGCACTTTCTCACATAATTTCTCGTCCCTGTTTCTTACAGCTAATCTTTTGAAGCATTCAGATCTTAGATAAAATATTCCATAATCTTCAGGATTGAAAATTAGTGCGGTGCTATAAGAACGCGGCGATATGCTTTCACAAGTCTCAACCCCCTTAATATAATTCAATTTATCTATTTCGCCTTTAGAAGATAAATTGGACAAAATTATGTCAAACAAAAAATATAGTGGAATAATTAAAATAATGCATACTGCAATCAAAATTACTAAGAAAATTTTATTCATTTTGAAAATTTATTTTTATTTCTTCTTGCTAACAAACTTCATAACTTCTTCTGCAATCGATTCTGCATCCAATCCATATTTCTTGTACAATTCATCTGGCTTGCCGGATTCTGCATATTTATCTTGCAATCCAACCCTTTTCATAATGCAAGGATAATTCTCGCTTAAAACTTCTGCAACTGCTCCTCCTAAGCCGCCAATTACATTATGATCTTCTGCCGTAATCACACAATTTGTCTTTTTTGCCAAATCAATAATTAAATTGATATCAAGCGGCTTGATTGTGTGCATGTTAACCACATACACTTTTATTTTTTCATTTTCAAGAATTTCAGCTGCTTTCAAGGCTTCATGCACTAAAGTTCCTGTTGCAAAAATAACAGCGTCTTCGCCCTTTCTCAATATTTCACCTTTTCCAATTTCAAATTTGTAATTAGAATTATGAATTATGGGAACTGCATTTCTATGCATTCTCATGTAAGAAGGCCCTTTATAATCAGCTAATGCAAAAACTATTTTTTCAGCCTCAATTGCATCGCATGGCTGCAAAACAATCATGTTTGGCAAAGCTCTGTAAATCGCTATATCTTCAATTGCCTGTGCGCTCTTGCCATCCTCGCCAGTTGCAATGCCTGCATGAGAGCCTGCAATCTTGACATTCAGATTGTTTCTTGAAATAATGTTTCTTGTAAATTCATAAGCTCTTTCGCTAAAAACAGCAAATGTGCTTGCATAAGGAATCTTGCCGGAAAATGCAAGCCCTGCAGCAGCGCCTACCATGTCCTGCTCTGCAATTCCCATTGAAAAAAATCTTTCTGGGAATTGCTTTGCGAAGTACTCGCTTCTTGTGCTGTCGCTTAAGTCAGCATCAAGAGCAACAACATTTGCATTTGTTTTTCCAAGTTCCAATAAAGCTTTGCCATAACCATCTCTTGTAGCATTTTTTTGAATTTCCATTTTTTAATTTTTCATTATTAATTTTTGAATTGTTTTATTAATGTGAATTTAATGTAATCTGTTATATTGTTATTAACTTTCTCAACGCAATTTATATTATTTTTAAATCAAAAATCAAATTTCACTTAAATTTTTTAACATCAATTTTTTCTATATCTTCAATTGCCTTTTTGTATTCCATATCATTTGGTGCTTTTCCATGAAATTTATGATTTAGCTCCATAAAGGAAACACCTTTACCCTTTATTGTGTTGGAAATAATGATTGTCGGCTTTTTATTTTTTAGTTTTGAAGCCTTGTCAAGGGCTTTTACAATTTGCGGCATGTCATGCCCGTTGATGTCAATGACATTCCATCCAAATGCCTTCCATTTCAAAGCAGCATTGCCAATGTCCATTATCTCTTTTATTTTTCCTGTTTGCTGGACTTGATTTTTATCAAGCACTACAATTAAATTGTCTAATTTGTAAAAAGCTGCTGCCATCGAGGATTCCCAAATAGCGCCTTCCTGCATTTCACCGTCACCAATCATTGCATAGACATTGCAATTTCTTTTGTCAAGCTTACACGCAAGTGCAATTCCAAGCGCAAAGCAAATTCCTTGCCCAAGAGCGCCTCCTGCAAAATCAATTCCAGGTATGCTTAATTCGGGATGCCCTTGAAGCATGCTATTAATTTTCCTGTAGCCATCAAGCTCTGATTTTGGAAAGTAGCCTTTGTCAGCTAAAACAGCATAGATTGCAGGACTGCAATGGCCTTTGCTAAGCACAAACCTATCGCGATCTTGCCACAAAGGATTTTTAGGTTCAAGCCTTAATTTGTAGTAATACAATCCAACCATCATATCAATTGCGCTTAAAGAGCCGCCTGGATGGCCAGACTTGGCATTGTATATCATAGCTATAATTTCTTTTCTAAGCTCTTTTGCTTTCTGCTTGAGTTGAATAATCAAATCCTGCTTAGCCATGAGAATATAGAATTAGTCTTATTTTTTATACTTTTGCATTAAAATAAAAAATAGTCGAATGCGAAAGCTCGGCTTTCGCTCGCTTATCTACGCGAAACTCGCTCACAACTTACTGAAAAGAAAATTATCTCTTAATAACTTCAGCTGCTGGCTTCATGTTTTTCCATGCAAGCTCAAATAGATTTTCAAGTGCGCTTGCAAAGAATGGAGTGTTGACCCAGATACCAACATCATAAGTTGGATGCACTTCATTGTCGTCAAGAACCATAAATATTATTTCCTTGCCATCAACAATGCAGAACCTTGCTTTGGTGTCTGTATTTCTTACTTCTGCAATGCCCTGCAATTCCTTTAAAGCTGCAACAGACTCTTTTGTTAGTGGAGCAGCTATCCTTATTTTAACTCCTCTTTTCTTTAATTTTTCAAATGTTGGCTTTAAGCCTTCCACCTTTCTCAAGAAGCCTTGTGCTGTTGTCATTAAAGTTACGCTTTCCTCTGCATTTCTGATTGTCAATTCCAAATGGTTGTACAAGTTATGCCTTCCCCTTAAAGAGCCTGATAAATCAGCTGGCTCAACTAATTCAACCCCTTGGGTATGCAAAGTGCTTAATTCGTTAATAACATCTGTATTCTTTAAGTCAGTTAACTTTTTTACTTCCTCCTTTGCATAGTCTTGGACATTTTTCTTTACTCTTTCAACAACCTCTTTTGGAGGAACTGCTATGTATTTTATTGGTTTGCCAAGCTTCATTATAACAAAGCCTTTTTTTTCAAGAGATTCAAGAACATCGTAGCTTCTTGACCTAGGCACGTTTGCTATATCGCTTAGCTCTCCTGCTGTTGATACTCCTCTGCTTAGAAGAGCTGTCCAGATTTTTACTTCATAAAGGTTCAATGAAAAGAACCTTCTTAATTTACTCAAAAATTCTTCTTTAACTATCATTTAAACACACCCCCCCTTTATTATTGTATAGGAGGTAAAAAACGCTACTATTAAAATGTTATTATTTTTTATCAGTTAGTAGTAATTTCATTGTAAAATGGTAATCAATTGTATTAACTGATAAGTTATTACACTATATATAGAACTAATATTTAAATGTATCGCTACTTCACTCTATCTTTAGCAAGAACATCAACAACGCTTGGATCTGCTAATGTCATTATGTTGCCATAATCTGTGCTTCCTTCTGCTATTACTTTTAGAATTCGCCTCATTATTTTGCCGCTTCTTGTTTTCGGCAAATCGTCTGCAAATTGTATTTTATCAGGCTTTGCAATCGGGCCAATATGCTGGGCAACATGCCTTTTTAATTCCTCCTTTAATTCTTCACTTTTTTTAATTCCCCTCTTTAAAACAACAAAGGCATAAATTGCTTGCCCTTTTATTTCATGAGGAAACGGCACAACAGCAGCTTCTGCAACTGCTTCATTACTCACCAAAGAGCTTTCAACCTCTGCGCTTCCAATGCGATGGCCAGCAACTTTTATAACATCGTCAATCCTACCCATAATCCAGAAATAGCCATCCTGGTCTATTTTAGCGCTGTCTCCTGTTAAATAGACTCCAAATTTTTCAAAATATGTGTGCTTGTATCTTTCAGGATCATTCCATACAGTTCTTAGCATGCCTGGCCATGGATTTTTAATAACCAAGTAGCCACCTTCATTAACATTTGCTTTGCTCCCATCCTCTCTCAAGACATCAGCAATTATGCCAAAAAATGGCTTTGTTGCAGAGCTTGGCTTTAGAGGAGTTGCGCCTGGCAATGGCGATATCAGAATTCCGCCAGTTTCTGTCTGCCACCAAGTATCGACTATAGGGCATTTATTTTTCCCAATTACATTGTAGTACCACATCCAAGCTTCTGGATTTATTGGCTCGCCAACAGTGCCAAGCAACCTTAAACTGCTTATGTTGGATTTATTTGGCCAATCACCCCCTTCTTTTGCAAGCGCTCTTATTGCTGTTGGCGCTGTGTAAAAAATTGTGACTTTATGTTTCTCAACTATGCGCCAGAATCTATCAGGGTTTGGATATGTTGGAGAGCCTTCGTACATCACAATAGTTGCAGCATTTGATAATGAGCCATAAACAATGTACGAATGCCCTGTTATCCATCCAATGTCTGCTGTGCAAAAATAAATGTCATTGTCTTTTATGTCAAAAATCCACTTAAAAGTCTGGTAAGCAAAAAGCAAATAGCCAGCTTGCGTATGCAATATTCCTTTTGGCTTGCCTGTTGTGCCGCTTGTATAGAGAATAAATAATGACTCTTCAGAGTGCATGCTTTCAGGCTCGCAAACATCGCTTATGCCTTTTTCATTAACCAGTTCGTGCCACCAATAATCTCTTCTATTTGCCATGCTAACCTTATTGTTTGCTCTTTTGGCGACAATAACATTCTTGATTGCAGGGCATTCCTTTAAAGCAGCATCAGCATTGTCTTTTAATTGATATATCTTTCCATTTCTAAAGCTTCCATCTGCTGTTATCAATAACTCTGCTTTTGAGTCCTGTATTCTGTCCTTTAATGCATCATAGCTGAATCCAGCAAAAACAACAGAATGTATTGCTCCAATTCTAGCACAAGCAAGCATTGCAATCGGTAGCTCCGGAATCATAGGCAAATATATTTCAACAACATGTCCTCTTTTAACACCCTTTTTCTTGAGAACATTTGCAAATTTGCAAACTTCTTTCAATAACTGCTCATAGGTGTATGACTTGCTTTCTCCAGATTCAGGCTCCCAAATAAAAGCTATCTTATCTTTTTTTCCTGATTTTATATTTCTGTCAAGACAATTATGGCAAACATTCAAGTAGCCTCCTTCAAACCACTTGAAAAAACCATAGTCATTCCTAAAAACAATGTCCCATTTCTTGAACCAGTCTAATTGCAAAGCCTTTTCAGCCCAGAAAGCTTCAGGATTCTCAATAGATTTTTTATATATTTTTGAATATTCCTGTATATTTTTTATATGGGATTTTCTGCTGAACTCATGCGAAGGATAGAATACCCTGTTCTCTTTTAGAATTGAAGTTATGTAATCCATTATTCACCTCTTTTTTTGATTGTTATTAAATTAAGATGATATTTTTAAAGTTTTTCTTTGGCGGCAAATTCTTAAAAATAATTAATAGGTCAATATGATTTCTTCAGATTATTAAATTGGGATTTACATTGAGTGACTAACCCCTTGGATTCCAATTTTTCACACACGCTAGTGCTGTTCAAATATGTTGCCACGCCTTGATAACAATCGACATACTTATAATTATTACCCCTGAAATGATCGCATAAAGAAAGGTCGTTGTTGATTTTCGCTAAATCCTCATAACAAAGATTTACATAATAATCTCCTAAAATACCTTTTGACATTAAATTTTTGCACAATTCTGGATTTTTCTTTAATACAGTTTTGCAGGTGGACTGCCATTCTATATCAGAGATTTTATCACACACCAAGATATCATCAGCTTTTATCGCCCCGTTGTAATAGCACGCCCCCCTTTCCTTTTCAGTCTCGATGGTGTTACAAACCGAAGGTGGCATAAGTCCTTTGCCAACAAGAAGTTGAGTACAGATTAAATCAGGCTCTTTCTCTTTGAGACAAGTTTCTGTAAAAGTTTCTTCCTTCTTCAATTTGTTTAAAAAAGGTAAGGAGTAAGAAATAGAGCATCGCAAAACTTTATAGGGTTCTCCACTAAAGGGACCGTACCACGCATAAACTATCGGGTATGTTTGATCTACTACATAGAATAATTTATTTTTTATGTCATTCCACACTACGAATTTTGGTGCTATAAGTGGGCTTTGTTTAAATTCTTCAAATTCAATGAATAACTTCGCCATTGCATTCTGTTCCGCAGTATTCGGGATCTTCTCTTTGTTTAAAGATCTTCCTAGACTTATATTCTCTAAACAAAATTTAGGCTTCGAAGCTAAAATAAAAACAGCCGTAGAAATAATAATGAGGATAGCAACCGATATTAAAATGTATTTACGTTTAATCACAAATTTTTCTTTTCCCAAAATTAAAATGCAATTTGGGGCCAATATTTTTAAAGTTTTTGTTAATACCTCAACTTAAATCTCAAAATTGCAGCAATTCCGCCCAAGCCATCAAGCTTTTTTCCAGCTTCATGCTCAGAACTTATAATTTCAACCTCTCCTTTAGCTCTATCAACTGTTTTCATGATGTTTTCAATATCATTATAAAAATTCTCACTTCTTGATTTTTGTATGAAAGAGTCTGTAATTAAGAGTTCTTTCACAGCGCCGATTAATGATGCTTTTTCAGTTTCTTTCATGCCATAGACAGCTAGGTTGTTTTTTGCAATCTCTGTGAATAATTCCTCTACTTTATTAATTTCTTTTGCAGTTCGTTCCTGCTTAAGAGCTTCCCTTACCTCTGGCCTTTTTATAACTTCCTCAATGCCGTTTTTTGTTGCCGAAGAGCATGTGGCAAGAATTATTTTTTGTTTTAATTCATCATCTTTCAATTCTTTCATTAATTCATCTTTCCAGAATGAAGGAGATGCAATAATAACCTGCTTTATTTTGTATCTTTCAACATACTCCTTTAATTTGCTGATAATGGTTAAATAGAAATTCTCTTTCTTTATGTTCTCTTCCCTCTTTTTTTGCACTTCTCCTTGTATATGAGCTAATATTTCATAGCCATACTTTTTGAATAAGGCAAAATAAGATTCTTCTCTATCATGCACGCATATAAGCAATGAGCTCTTTTTCTCAGAACATGCCTCTTTCAGCTTGTCAAGCTGGTACTTAAGCCAGTCCTGCTTTATTATTGTAATTACAGTGTTGTCGTCAACATTAAATGTATGATGCTCTCCAAGAGGAATTTCATCAGGCGCTTCTTTTATAATGCCAAGAACACGCAGTGTACTGGCGAATTTGCTGAATTCAACCTTTTCAACTTCAATCTTTATAAAGACAGGTTTTTTTGTGGCTTCCTTTGACTTTTCCTCATTTGAAACTGCTCTTATTTTCCTTAATGTTTTTCCTTGTACTATGTCTTTAGGCTCGATAATTGCGCTTAAGTACCACAAGTCATCAAGGTTTTGTGTCATCACTTTTGCCTCTCCTTTTTTCAGGTTAGAATGCAGCAATTTCATACAGAATACTAAAATAAAAACATTTAAATATGTTTATGTTAATTTCTTTAGAGTAGTTAAGTTAGTTATTTAAAAAGGTGTTATAATGCTAAAAAAGGCGCAAGGAGGCATGAATGCTGCCATTCTAGTTGCTATTATTGCCGGCTTGATTATTCTTTACATTGTATTTTTGCCAACATCTGAAAGAGAGAAGCTTGTTGAAAAAAAAACAACAAAGACAACCGAAGGAGAGGAAAAAGCTAATGTACTATTAAAAGTGTTCCCAGGGATACTGAGCACATCCAAAGGATTGGAAGATGAAAAAGAAATCCCGAATATATTTCTGGTTGAAACCACTAATGCAAAGGAACTGGAAAAGATAAACCCTTTTATTGTAAGAAGCGGCTGGTTTGACAAAAGAGCTAAAAAGATTGATTTTGAGCTTGAAGACCATGGCAATACAGATAATGTTGTTGTTTCCTTTACAGCAAAGAAAAGAAATGGCATTTTGACTATAAAGCTGAATAATGCAGTTGTTTTTGAAAATGAATTGGCAAACGATATTATAGAGCCGGTAAAATTGGATAAAAAATCACTTGGAAAGACAAATTCTCTTGAGTTCAGCGTTTCTTCTGTTGGGTTAAAGTTTTGGACAACAAATGAATATAGCTTGGAGAATGTCAAGATAATTGGAGACATTACAGATACAAGCAAGCAGGAAAGCACAAATATCTTTACATTAAGCGATTCGGAGTTTTCCAGCATGGACAAGGCAACGCTTAAATTCATACCATACTGCGGCAATGTAAATGAGCTCGGCACTTTGGATATCTTTATCAATAATAAAAAGCTCTTTTCTTCAGTTCCTGTCTGCGACAATGCCTACAAGCAGAGCATACCAAAAAGCGCTTTGAATGAAGGCGAAAACAATATTGTATTCAAAACAAACAAAGGCAGCTACTCTGTTGAGCAAATCAAGATAGCATTAGAGTTTAAAGAGCCTACAGTAAAAACATATTTCTTTGAGATTGATGCAAGCACTTTCAAGCAAATAAGGAATGACGATAAAGATGTCGAATTATCAATAAAATTTGTAGAAGACAAAAAAAGGAAAAGAGCAAAGCTTGATGTGAATGGTCATGTTGAGACAATAGAAACAGAAAAGGCTTTATTCACAAAAAATATTGATACAAAAGTTTCAGAAGGCAACAATTTTGTGAGGCTAGAGCCTTTGGAGGACATGGAAGTTGTTGAATTAAGGGTGGAACTAGTTTAAGATTTTTATTCATTTTTTAAAATAATTTAAATAATGCGTTGTGTAAGAAAAGAAAACATTAGCTAAAACATAAAGCTCATATTAATAAAAAACATAACAAAAATAATAATGAAATAAATCAATCCGCCTACGGCATATTCTTGGCTCGCTCAATGGCTCGCATTTATAATAAAAAACTCATAAATTGCTTAAAAAGGAAGAGGTGGCTTGGGAAGAATTCTTTAGGTGTTGTTATTTCGCAAAATGGTTGAAACGGTGATTTTGATTGGCTAGGGAAACTCCGGAGCAAAGAAGACAGAGGGAAGAGGCTGAAAGGCTGGAAGCCGAAAGGAGAAGGATTATTTTAGAGCGTGAAAGAATAGCTTTGGCCAGAGAACGAGCCGAGGCAGAAACAACAGAAAGGCAACGGCAGGAAGCAATAAACAGAGCACATGAAGAAGCTTTGGAGGAAAATAAAAGAATAGGTGAGCAGAGAATGTCCGACCAATCATTAAGAGGCAGAGTAGGAAACAAAATAAAGCGTGCTGGCGAAGCCTATAATGCAAAAGAGGATGCATTTGTAAACAGTGCTATAAACTTAACAGTTAACACAGCCACAAATAGAATGTTCTGGTTATGGTTTGTCATAATAGTAGGGGGCACTGTATATTTTTTATGGTACTACGGAAAATTAAAAATAGTTTTTTTGACATTTTTACAGATTCTTCTATTTTTATTATTTGGATTATTGATTTTCTTTGGAATTAGAATTGCTTTCAAAAGCCAAGACAAAATTGAGCGAAGTGCTGCAATATTTATTGTACTAGCTTTTGTTGTTTGGGGCATAGATTTATTGCCTGCAAACATACCAATAATTGGTGATTATTTAGGTCCTCCATATGCTGGATTTAAGTTTGATCTTTCAGGCTTACTTACTACAAACTGGGCAGCTGTTATAACATCTTCTTATGTTTTCATAGCATTGCTTTTTGGCGCATTTTATGATTTGGCAAAAAAACGACCAATATTGTTTCTAATTAACTTTTCTCTTATATTAGTCATTAATCAAATCTTTAATTACTATAACATCTTGGGTTTAGGGCGCACAGTTAACTCATCTTATATAAATTATATATTCCTGGGTATTTTGATAATTGGTTTTTTTCTAGCATTTAAATTTAGAAATCATTTTCAAGGAACAGATTTGGCTGGTTACCCAACATTTCTTTTTATGAATCTTGTCTTTTCATTCTTTTGGGTTAACATTGGCTGGATAACAAATGTAAGAGCATTTATACATGTGCTCTTTATTTTAGCATTTGGATTTGGTTATGTGGCTCGTAATGAAAGAGATAACCCAACTTTCTGGCATATGCTAATACCAGGACTTCTAATTGCTGATTTTTATGGATACGGACTTCTTTGGAATTCTGGCATCGATGTATTTAGGTTTATTCCAATACTTGTTTTATTCGTTTTATTCTACTGTTATGCTAGAGCAGAAAGTACTTATGCATTGGTGTCCCTTTTCTTTGTTTTAGGAATATTTTTGATATTCACAATTCAATCGCTTGGGGTTGATGCTACAAGCATACCGTTTGAAGCTAAAAGAGGCGCTGATTATAAGGATTTTTACACTCAATTTAAAGATAAGGTTAGAGAAATGATAGAAGGGCGTTTAGACATCGCCACAGCAGGCTTGTACAGGGGCAATGTTGAGAAAAACCGCTATGAAAGCTTGGGAGTTTATTTCGGCAATATAAGGGCTGCTGACCCTCGATTTTATACTGATGAGCCAATTACTGTATGGGGCACTCTAAGAAGCAAAACCTACAAAGACGCTGTTATTGTCAACTTCAGCTGCTACAGGTGGAAAGACAATAAAAAAATAAGGGCTGATAAAATCATACCAGAGATAATATTCCCCATCTTTACATTAGAGGAAGTTGATACCCAATGCACATTCCTGCCTAAAACTGAAAGTCCAACTCCAGCAGGAGCTAATATAGTTACATTCTCAGCAGAGTACAATTTTGGCACTGACGCTTATCTTAAAACCTACTTTATAGACAGAGAAAGATTCAGAGCAAGCGCAAGGGAAGGCATTGAGCCATTAACACAGTTTGGAATAAAGGATAAAACTCCTGCAGCAGTTTTTACCAATGGACCTGTTGAAATAGGATTGGGCGCAGGCCCTCTAGTCACTGTAAGCGAAGGTTATGCTATCAAGCCAACTATAAGCATTACTTTAACGAACAGAAAAGAAATATCGGACAAAGATAAAAGAATAATCACAAGATGGGAAGGAAAGATAAAAAATATAACAGAATTAATTTTATTAACACCTCCTGGGATTACTCTGCAGAATACAGAAAAATGCAAAGAGCCAAAAACTGATTTAGAAAAATTAGAATGTCCTTGCAGTATGCCCTTTGAATCGTATGATATTCACAAGTGTTTTACTTCGTGCAATAAACAAATTTTAGAGCCATGTAATCGCGCATGCGAAATCAGCAATCCCACAAAAAATCAACAACAGGAAAATTGTATCAATGAGTGCGTAACAGCTACAGATAAATGCACTGAAGAATGCAACTTTTTATTTCAGGTTAATGAAGGAGAGGGCTCAACTAAAGAAAAATACAATGCATATGCGCTTGATGTAGGCAGCAAACAATTTAGAGATTTAAACAAGGACATAGACAAATCCAGAAGCTTTGTATGCAGATTTGACCCAACTCCAGCAGTTCTTGATGACACTCCAATAACAACAAGATATTTTAGGGTTAGGACAAGATATAACTATCTGCTTGAGAATTCTGTAACTGTTAATGTTGAAACAGTTCCTGTAGGTGCTGTAAATACAGTGCCAGAGCCTCTGGCTAAAACTACATCAGAATTTATACAAGTTTCCGGACTTAGATTTGACGGGCTTACTTCTGAACTAGTTTCTGCAATAGCTTCTGTTGAAAGCAGATTTAGGCATTGTTGTCAGGATGCAAGTAAAAATCGAGCTGGAAATTGTGTTGATAGTGGTAAAAAAGAGTGTCCTTTTGAGGAATTAATAACCAGTGGCTCAAGTTTTGGAATAATGCAGATTAAATATAACACAAAAGAAAGCAAAGATTGGGTAGATTCGTTATCTAGGCAATATTGCGGAAAAGATAGTAATGGAAATGATATAAATATCAACAATTACGAGTGCAATGTAAAAGTTGGAATAGCTATCCTAAAGTCTAAGTACGACCAATTTAGATATGGTTGTAAGGCGACAAGCGAGTATAAATCACAAGATAGAGTGAAATATAAAACATTTATAGATGGATGTGAAAATGGTGTTACATCATCTGGAGTTCGTTATGATTCTTATAGAGATTATCAAGCTGCAATACGCGGCTATAATGGATGGGGACGTGACAGCAGGTTTGATGTAAACTATGTAGAAAAAATATTAAAAGCAAAGAATAATGTAAAAGGAATTGAAATAATTGATCCTTCAACTTTGAGAGGCATAACTAGAGAAGGAGAAGGTATGGCTGATCCAACGCCAAGAGGAGGTGAAACAGAAAGCCCAACAGGAACATCCAATCCAGCTGCGCCTGCAAATGTACGCGCTGAGAATTTAGGTGGCTCTATAAAAGTAACTTGGGAAAAATCACCTAGCCCTGAAGTAATTAGTTTCAATGTGATTAGATATACTGAAGGTGTCGAAGAGTACATAGTTTGCAGTGACGTAAAGACAGAGTTCTATTGTATAGATTCAAGTAAATTGCCAAAAGGCACTTATACATATAATGTTTATGCGTACACAGGCACTGGCGGTCTTTCACAATCATCAACACAATTAACTATCAACTAATAAATATGTCAAACAAAAAATTTTTCCCAATTGTTTTAACTTTAATTATATTTATACTAGGATGTTCTGGACAAACTCAAAAAACTAAAGAAATAGATGTGCGTGTAGGTTTAATCGGATTGACAATGGAGTTCCTTAAAAATACGCCGCCTCAAAGAATTTTTGAAGGAGATAAATTTCCTGTTGTAATAAAAGTAAAAAATGCTGGAGCTGCTGACATAAAAGATAAACAAGGTGTTCTTTCGCTTGCTTTTGAAAAAGACTATACAAAAAGTGTAGAATTGCTGCAGAGCGGAAATGTACAGCCCTTTCCCGAATCAAACATAAAAAATACAGCAGTATTTGACTTGGAAGGAAGAACCAAAATAAATCAAAAAGGCGGAGAAGAAGTTATAAGCTACAACCTTGTGTCTGGAAGAGTAGACCCGCAAAGCGAGTTCCACAGCTCAACGGTTATTGCAACATTATGTTATCCTTATGAAACAATACTAGACAGCACGGTTTGCATCGACACTGACATAAGCAATTTAAGGCCTGGAAAAAAAGTATGCAAGCTTCAGGATATAACATTTACAAATGGCCAAGGCGCGCCAGTGGCTATTACAAAAATAGAGGTCCAAATGCTTCCAAGCCAGGAATCTCAGCAAAGTTCTGGAGGCTATGGAAAAATCGTACCTCAATTTTTAATTTTTATAGAGAACAAAGGAAATGGACTAGTTATAAAAAATGATGCAGTCAAAGAATTTTGCACTCAAGGAAAAATAAGTCATGAAAAATTTAATACTATTTTTGTAAAGGCATATCTACCAGGCATAGATGAAAAAGGCGAAAGAAAAATATTAGAACTTGACTGCCAGCCTAAAGAAAAGAAAGACAGCACAGAAAAACAGGGCTATGTAAAGCTTAAAGATAAAAAAGATTTGATAAGATGCACATTGAAAGAAGGCATTGATGGCAAACAAGATACATATTCGTCGCCTCTTAAGATAGACATGACTTACGGCTACACTCAATCAATCTCTGCCAATTACTTAATACAAAAGACAGCAAGATAATAACAAACTTTATATATATCAAAACTCCAAGTTTTTGAGTTAAAAGTGATAAACTTGAAAAAAAGATTAGTTTTTGCATTATTCTTAATTATAATAATCTTAATTTCTGGATGCAAAGGAAAAAAGGATGTAAAGAAATCTTTAGAAGAGATAAGGACAGGAACTGAGGGCATTGTTTTAAGTTTTTTACCAAATGCGCCACCTGCAACAATTCATGTTGAGAAAGGAGCACCTCTTGAGACGAATACTTTTGATGTAGTTTTGGAAATTAAGAATAAAGGTGCATATCCTCAACCAGACGAGGGAGTAGGCGGATTAGGGCCTAGTTTTGGAAAAGTTTTTCTAAGCGGTTATGACCCTAGTATCATTACTTTAGAATCAAAAGATGGCAAATCTGGGGATATAAGTAAATTGACTTTAGAGGGAAAAAGTACAATAAACCCAAATGGAGGTCAAGATATATTAAGCTTTAATGGAAAAGTAATAGCCGAAAACTTAAATGTTGAAAAATATGAGCCAACTTTATTGGCTACAGCGTGTTATTATTATTTTACTGTTGCAGGACCATCTGTATGTATAGATCCAAATCCTTACTCTACTGTAAAAGAAAAAAAGGTTTGTGAAGTCCAGGACATTGCGTTATCAAATCAAGGAGCTCCAATAGCTGTTACAAAAATTGATGAAGAAGCTTTTGCAACAAAGACACAATTCAAGATAACGATAAAGAATGTTGGCGGCGGGGATGTGTTAAAAGCAGATGCTACATTAAACAAATGCGACCCATCAGGAACACAAAAAATTGCGAGAGAAGATATTGATAAAGTTAATTTAATATGGGTAAAAATATCTGACAAGGCTTTGATGTGCGGACCATTTGCAGAAGGTCCTGCAAAAAATACAGGCGGTTTAATAAGGGTCATAAATGGCGAAGGTTTTGTTATTTGTGAGTTGCCAAGCAATGAATACAGCAATAAAATTTCTGCATATACAACGCCATTGTTAATACAATTGAGCTACGGCTACAGAAACAGCATAGAAAAAAAGATTCAGATAAAGCAAGAAATAAGCGGTTTAGCGACATCTAGTAGCGAGGGTTCACAGGACTGGGGAGCAGCAATTTAAACAAAGGTGGATGTATAAATATATAAATAATCCAACTCAAACCAAAAACTTTATATACACACATTAAAATAAAAGAAATTAAATCTAATCGGTGAAAAGAGGCAAAATGAATAAAAGATATTATGTTATTGCATTGCTTATCTGCTTAATTCTTTTGGTTTCTGCCTGCAAGAAGAGCGGAGCAGCTGCTGGAGGAGCTCCAAGAACGCCTTTTATTGGCGGAACAGCTGGAATTACAATAAATTTTGAGAAAGACAGCCCGCCTCCAGAGGTTACTGATGACGGTTCATTTGAATTCAATGTAATTGTAAGGTTAAAGAATGATGGCGAAGCCAAAGTTGATAAAAATGACATGAAGCTTAATCTTGTTGGTTTTGATCCAAACGACTTTGGCAAAGTTTTTGATGATATGAAGGACATTCAGCCAGAAGATAGTATTGAGTCAAAAAAGAGAGACGCAGAGGGCAATATAGTAGAGGGAACAACAACATTTGCAACCTTTCCAAAAGGCGGGATTGGCGATGCTTTTAATCCACGAAAATTCAGCGGCAATACAGAATTTACCTTCAGAACAGATGCATGCTACCATTACAAGACAGAAGCAAATACAAAGTTATGCATATTAAAGGATATGATTAATATAAGAGATGATGCTGTTTGCAAGGCGACCTCAAGCAGAACTGTGCATAGTTCATCAGCGCCTGTACAAGTCACAAATTTCAGGCAGAGCGTAGGAGGCAAAGATAAGCTTTCTTTCAGCTTTGATATAAGCTTAAGCGGAAACGTTGATATTTTCTGGGACAAGCAAGAAAGCAAACCAACCAGCTTTGATAATGGGTGTCCAAGAGACCCTAGAACAAGAAGAGAGCGTGAAAATAATGTTGGCGTTGAAATAACAGAGTTACCAGGCGACCCAATATTATCAGGCACTCCAAAGTGCGGCGGCTTAGATAATGGTCATAAAGGAGTTGTTAAGTTAGTTAGCGGCAAAAGGACAATAACATGTACTGCTGATCTAGTTTCAGACAGGCTTGACGCAGAGAAGACAATTGGCGTGCGCTTGGTTTATAATGTTCTTGATAATAAAGAAACCAAAGTTTTAGTAAAGCACTTAGCAGATACTTCAGGAGACTTTTTAAGTTAATTACTGCCAACTAGCGCAAACTGGCTCAGCAAAGCTTCTAATTGAACAAACTCGTCAGAGCCCTCTGTCATCCTGAACTCTATTTCCCCACACTTCTCTATGAGAATCATCTTAGCTTTGTTGTCAATGTTGAGCTCTAATATTTCTTTTTGGATTTGCTTTATTATATCTATGCCTGCCAAACCGTAACTTAACATCAAATCAAGCAACTTATTTCTTGCTTCAATAAACTTGTTGCTTAATGCAAGGTCCAAAATTTCCCTTATTTCTTTTGGCTTTGCGACTGAAGCAATTGAGTGTATCAAATCATCTGTGATATGGTTTGCTATTGCAGCTGAGCTTTGCAGTATATTTTCCAATCTTCTGCAATCACCTTCAGAAATTTCATAAAGGGATTCTTTTGCTTTCTCATCTATCTTTAGCTTTTCTTCTTCTGCAATTTTTTCAATTATTGCTATTATTTCTTTTTTATCTAACTGCTTGAACCTGAAAACAACGCATCTGCTTTGGATAGGCTCAATTATTTTTGAGGAGTAATTTGCCGAAAGTATAAAACGGCAATTTTGAGCGTAGTTCTCCATTGTCCTACGCAAAGCCTGCTGCGCCTCTCTTGTCAAGGCATCGCATTCATCAAGGTAAATTATTTTAAAAGGAACATTGCCTATTGCCCTTGTCCTTGCAAAATCCTTGACTTTGTTTCTTATAATGTCAATTCCCCTTTCATCACTAGCATTCAGCTCAAGAAAATTTTGTCTCCACAAGTCCTTGAAGAGCTTTTTTGCTATTACCAAGGCTAAACTTGTTTTGCCTACTCCTGCAGGTCCTGCAAAAAGCAAGTGAGGCAGATTTTGCATCTCTACAAATGCCTTTACCCTTTTTACAATTTCTTTTTGGCCCTTTATCTCAGAGAAATCTGATGGCCTATACTTCTCAGTCCACAGAGCATTGTCTTGCATTTAACCCCCAAATTAAACTTATTTGAGAAAATAAAGTATATTTAAAAAGCTATTGACTAAATAATATCCTCTTCAGCAACAACCATAAAGTCGCCAACAGCGATAACTGCGCTGAATGGTATTAAAATATGGCCTTCCTTGTCTTTTTCAAGCTCAAGCTTTTCTGTGTAAGAAGTCGGGTTGTGAAGCACCATATGAATCAATTCGCCGCTTCTTGTCTCAAATATTATGTCGCCTACTTCTCCAAATCTTTTGCCTGTTTTGCTTACAACTGTCTTTCCAATCAATTGCTTTGAGAATTTCTTATCATCTTCCGGCATGTTTATCCCTCTCTAGTTAATACTCAAAGTTTATACAGCAAGTTATATTTAAATGTTTCGCAATAATGCAGAGATTCCGAAAGTCATCAGAACAA
>Ga0209541_10003850_pt1 | contig 27155 bp, 42 predicted proteins | sample RifCSPlowO2_01_FD_184027 | JGI IMG/M metagenome (GOLD analysis project Ga0209541, IMG submission 184027) | Groundwater microbial communities from Rifle, Colorado - Rifle CSP2_plank lowO2_0.1 (SPAdes) (version 2) | ecosystem: Environmental > Aquatic > Deep subsurface > Groundwater | place... | reverse complement strand
CAGACCTCATACAAGTTTAGAAAATAAAACTCCTGCTCAAGTTTATTTTGATTTTAGTAAGTGGATTTAGGGGGTGACATATGTCTGTGGATTGCACAATTGAAATAATATCTCAACCTTTAAAAACCAATATTTCTTGTAATAAAAATGGATAAATTGCAAGTAGTATTGGTGATTGAAATAATGGGCAGGCCAGCAGACCACGTAAAAGAAGCGCTTAATACTTTAGTTGTTAAATTAGGATCAGAAAAGGGAGTTAAATTGTTGGAGAAAAAATATAACGATCCAGTTCCGATAAAAGATTCCGATGATCTTTTTACAGCATTTGCAGAAGTTACAGCCGAACTAGAGAATATGGGCAATTATTTTGGAATAATCTTCGGTTATATGCCTTCACATATAGAAATAATAAATCCTGAAAAATTCTCTCTTTCAAATTTTGATTTAAATGATCTAGGAAACAAATTAATTGCTAGGCTACATAGTTATGATGCAATTGCAAAAAATGTAGTAGCTGAAAGAAACTTTTTGCTAGAAAGAGTAAAAGTTCTAGATCCAGAACTTTACAAAAAAATAACCACTCCCCCACAAATTCCAAACAAAGACGAAAAACCAAAAAAAGATGATAAATCAAAGAAAACTAAGAAAAAAACAAAGAAAAATTAAGGTCTTCTCTCAAGCTCCTTTACTCTAGTTCCAAGAGGATTTTTATCGCCCTTAGTTCTCTTATATTTAAGCCACAGTAATAAAATTATAATTATTACTATTGCAGCAATTAAAAGTCCAATCCAGGTTTTGCTCCTTTTTCTCTCGACGCTGCATGTTCCAACACAGCAACTTCCATCCAAGCTAGATATTTCAGAAACGCCACATAGTTCATCAGTTTTACATTGTTTGCCATTTAATTCAGAACAATAATATCCCTGGGTTTCTGAAAAGTTTTCATCAAGGTAAGGCACAGATTCTTCACTTATGTTTTCTGTTAAGATTATTTGTACAGGCAAAAATATTTCGAATTCCCCAGAGCGAGCGTAAATTGTTTCATTAATATTTTTTTTAGGTTTTTCTTTGAGTTTAAAATTAAATTCAGCCAAATTTCCAGGTTCAATAACTATAGAATCTATTTCAGGATCTAGAATAAATAAATCTTTATCAAATTCTAATTCAAAATCTATTTTTTCATTTCCAGAATTAATGATATAAAAAGGATAATTAGGTATTTCACTCCCGACGTATAAAATGCGATCTATTCTTCTAGGTTTAAATCTTACATCTGGTAAAACAACAGTTTCTTCCTTTCCTTTTCCATCTATATAAGCAGGAATAGAATAATCTCCCACCATTATATTAATCATTTGTTTTCCAATAATTTCAGAAACGGAAAAGTCGATAGTATTTTTTCCAGGATTAAGTACTTCGGTCCATTCTTCAATATAATTTACACTAATTTCTATAGGCTCGTCTCTATTAAGATAAACATCAATTTGAAAATCCTCGCTCGTAGATATAAATCCAGGTTTAATATAATAAGAAATTAAATTTTTATTGACTGAAAAGTTTTGCTCAAATGTTATAATTGCGGGTTTTCCAAGTTCGGTTGTAGCTATGTTCTTCAGCATAAAAGTATAATTTCCCTCATTAGAAGGGGCTATAGCCCAAACATACCAATTTCCGTTTATCTTCTCAATACCATAATCCAAAGAAACCAAAACATTTCCTCTTGAAAATTCGACTTGATTTTTGTTTATACCCTCCAGTATACTTCCAGTAATTTGAATTATCATACTTTCGCTTCTTGCATAATCATCTTGCAAATCAGTTGTTATTGCAAGAGCGTTAGGTAAAACAAAAAGCGCAAATACAATCAAAAAAATAATTATCAAAACTTTTTTCATAAATTAATCAAACTTTAGCATAATATAAATATTATGCTTTTCTAACTCTCTTCATTCCATCTAATTCCCACCCATAATACTTTTCAAATGGAGGACTTCTTTTACGGACTTCTATCATGGCGGCAGCATATTTATCATCAATCTCAATTTTTTCGAAATCTTGTCCAAGAAAATATCTTCTTTGTAATTTATTTTTTATTTGTGCTATTCTTGTTTGTCCAAAGCTTCCCGTTAATACAAAAGATCCAACTTTAAATTCATCAGTTATTACTTCAAAAAAATTCCTATAATCTGCACCTATGGAACACTTTTCATAAAATCCATTAAACGACGCTAAATCAATTTTATTATTAGTATCAAAAGATGATCTGAAAAATTTAACATAATGTACTCCTCTTTCTTTTACTTCTTCAGGTGTTAATCCCCAATTAAATGTTAGAAAAAGGTCGCCCTTTCGTTCATCTAATTTAACTTCGTCTTTTTTTAAGCCTAGTTTCTTGAGTTCTATTCCCAAACATCTATCTATTGACCAGCTTTCAATAACTCTGCAGTCCCAGTACGAATCAATTCTCCTCCTTCTTATATCGTTTTTAAAAACTGTCTTTAAAAAGTCGTAGTTATAATCAAAACGCAATTTCAATTCGTCAGATGTAAAATTCTTAAGATAATTTGGATTTTCTAAATTATCAAAATTTCTAATAACTTTCTTCATTCTCTTAAATGTTGGTGGGTGAGTGTCTATCCCAACTATTTTAGTCGCATCTGTTGTAAGTAAAACAGTCGCCAAGTCTGGTCCAATAGCGCGGTACATGACGTTAATATTTCTTCTATTTGGATTAATTAAATTTCTCCAAGCTAAACAATATTCTAAATGTTCAAATCTAAGCAATTTATTCTTTACTATACAGTTATCTTTAAGTTGCATAAAAGAAAGGTTTAAAGGTAATTTAAAAATCTATTTACTTGCTCATTTCTCTTAATTTTTTCATAGTCTCTTCAAATTCACTATCTTTAGAAGGATTTACTTTAGAAGGCGCGGATTTAGATACACTAGCGGGTCTAGACGGAGCTACAGGTCTTGGAGGGGGCGGAGTTGGTCTCTGCATTGCAGGATTAGGTCTCATTGGTTGTCTTCCAAACATAAATCCGGGTCTTTGCATAGGCCTAACTGGAGGAGTAAACCCTGCTCCTCCAGGTGGACCTCTTCTTTCAACAGGTTTAACACTAGCGCCACCTCTCCACCGATACCATAATATTCTTAGTTTGTTTCTATAATATAAGGCAATAAGAACTAATAAAATTAATATTGCCAAGATCACTATCCAAATCCATATTGATATTCCCTTACTTGGAGCAATCACTTCCTGACAACAAACATCTCCTCCAGAACAAACTTCAGAACCTTCCTCTTCTCCTTCAAAGCAACTTGATCTACAAATTCCTCCAAAGATAACACAAGTTTCTTCAACTTCGATTTCTTGGCATGTTCCAACACAACAGCTTCCTTCAACAGAAGGCAATACACTGCCACTACATTCTTGATTACTTGGGCAGACTCTTCCATTTTGTTCAGCGCAGGTTAACTCTTGAATATTTACCGAACAACAAAATTCACCGAATCTAGGACAATCTAAATCATAAGAAATAACTCCCCCAGCATCTAGACAAGAATTAGCGCCCTCACAATATTTTCCTGAATTTTCACAAAGTACATTTCCTCCAGATGTGCTTCCTCCTCCGCTCGATATTGTTTTAGGCCAACCCGAATACAATAAGAAAGCAGTATCTCTTATATTGTTGCTATTCCAGCATCCAGATTTTTCCTGTATTTTAAGAAGATATTGTCTTGCAGCGTCAAACTCTCCAGAACTTGAAGAGCTTAAAGCAAGCATGCCTAAACTAGTATCATAAAATCTGCTGTATGGAGTCCCTGCCTGTTGCCAATATTGTCCCTGCTTTTGGCTTTGAATAGTTTCAGAATATTGATCTTCTAATCCATACAATAAATATAAGAAAGAACTTGGGAAAAATCTTTTATTATCTTCTGCTAAAGCAACTAGGTAAACTTTAAATTTAGAGATATCATTTCCTAATTTTTGTAATGCAAGCGCACTCCAGAGAGTTCCTTCATAATCACAAACCGTTCCAGATTTAAGGCATTGAGCATTAACTTTTTCCTCTGTCTTTCCTAAAGAAGCAGCTGAGTGAGTTTCTGAAGAAACATAGATTGTTCCTCCGCTGCTCTTCTCATAAAGCAATGTGGTGATAAAATCTTGGTCACATGAAACCGAGAAGGTTTTATCTAAACAATTGTCTTTTATTCTAAGCCAATATCCAGAACTGGTTATAGTCAAACATGATCCAGGATTACCACTTAATTTCATATCGTCCTTAATTTGTATTTTCTTATCGCTTCCATCATATGTAATAGTACACTGGCTCGAGACATGATTTTGTACGTCAATTTCCAAATACCAGTTTAAATCCGTAGCAGTAGCATTTTTTGAAAGAATCCATTGTTCAATTTTATCAGTATTTGTTCCAATTCTATTGTAAGTAAGTAAAACTTGTGCAGTATCTTTTAATTTGCATCCTTCTTTAGGCCAGCATTCCTCGTTCGACCTTTTATTATCTGTGATTATTTTCTCAAGATTTGCTTTCTTTCCAACTGCAAGAGTAGAAAAAATTGCTTCCTGTAAAGACAGCGAGGTCTTATCTTTTATTTGATCCTCTAAGCAAGCATAACCTCTATCAACAGCATCTCCGCTGTTTAAATTTGAAGAACTTGAACTACTTGTACTACTTGTACTAGATGTGCTAGACGAACTTGAGTTTGTTTCGTTTACCGCGAAAACAACTCCCACCATTAAAACAGAAACAAATGTAAAAATTAATAGACCAATCAATCCCCTTTTCATGTTAATTCCTATGTTTAAGATATTTAAAAATGTTCTGGAATTTTTGTAATATCCTTAGTAAAAGGATTTATTGATTTTGTCTATTTCTTAATTTTCTTACAACTTCAACAATAGGGTTTTTAACATTCTGTTTACCTTCGATTAATCCCAAATCTTTGTAAAATGCATCATTATCATAATTTGGAGGGAGGATTTTTTTCTTTTGTTTTAAATGCCAGTCTATCTGGCTTTTTACATAACCTTCTTTTAATGGTTGCTTGTTTTTATTATTCCATTCCCTAGTCTTCCCATTAATATAATCTGGAGGAAAATTTAGACTTCTTAAAAAAGTTATAAGAATAAACAATGCCCTTTTTCTCCCATCCTCAACGCCCTTCAGCAGTTTTTTGATAGGTACTGGAAACATATCTTCAGTAAACCCAGAAAGGTCTATTTTATCATATTTTTCATAGTTCGCATACTTTTTCTTTTCAATTTGTTCATCTTGATTAACTTGTGTTTTTTTCCAGTCCAAAGCAGAAAAAAGTAAATTCTTTGCCTCTTCCTTTAGATTGCTGGGAAGGTATTCTCTGATATTTACTTTCAAAGGATCTGCATATTTAGGTATAAATTCATCAATTTCAGATTTACTTATAACGACGCTAGAAAGACAGGTTTTCTCATGTAATGAATAAGGCATTCTAAATAAATGTCTTGGGGCCACAAGTACAAGATCAAGATTAGCTATTTTTTCTCCAGATACTCCCTCAAATTCTTCAAAAAATTCAGGATGTTTCAAAGAATCAAGAGTCAAATTTTTGTTGTTAAAGTCTTTGCAATTTTCACAATAATAATATTCTTTTACTCTTTCAAGCTCCAAAAAACCAGCACACTTATCATTTAAGCATTTTAATTTTCTTTTTGAAGGCTTGTGATTTTTTCTTTCAGCTTCAAGACTGCAAAGGTCGCATTTCAGTATAGCAACTTCCGCCTTAATTGCCTTCTTATTACATGAAGTGCAATGAACAACTCTAAGATCTTCTTCAGATAAACTGGTTCTTTTCTTTATTGCTTCAAAATCTGTCAATAAATCCCCAATTTGTCGATTATAATCTCTTTTAATAAAATCCATTAAATATTCACATATTGCCCTAGGCCACTCAGGAAACATATATTTTGTTTTCTGTTCTAAAAATTCTTCAGGAAAAGCGTTATAAGAAACTATAATATGGAATCCTTTGTTTCCCGAAAATTTAATTCCATAATTTTTTACCCCATGTTGTTCAAGGGCAGCAATTATTAATTTAGTTGCAATTTTAGAACAATCTAAAAAAGGAGAGTCTATATCAATAAGTAAATCCCATCCCTTTCTTATTTCATCCATTTCTCTTCTTGACATTTCAGAGTTTATTTTCAACGGATCTGTCCATATCTCTTCTGATGAATGAAAGCTTGTAGCTCCTTTATTAACAAGTCCAAGTATATCGGAGACATATTGTAGGCTATCAGGTCTTTTTCCAAAACCTTCATAATATCTTGGAACAACCTCCCTATTTCTGGAAAACTTCAATATGGCTTCTTGTACCTTCGGATTAGAATAATACATTCTAGTTATAGCTCTGATTCTCAGTTCCTTTTCATCCATTTTTACCTCCGGTAAAAATCTTTATCTTGTCAAGATTTTCCAAATCTTGTTTTTCTTCCATGACTTATCTAAAAAAATTGATTTTAAATCATTTGTTGTGCCCTTTCAAGTGGTTAATATTTATTCAAACAGACAATTATCTAAAAATTCCATTAAAATCTTACATTTCCGTTACAACAATATTTATAAGCTTAATCATATCAATAAAAAAATGCAGTTAAAATTAGAGACGCCCAAGCTTTTTTCAGACATAATTTCTATAATTTCTGAGCTTGTAAAAGAAGTTAAAATAAAAGTTAACAAAGAAGGAATGTCTTTAACAGCAGTAGATCCAGCAAACGTTGCAATGGTTTATTTCAAAATACCTTCAGATCTTTTTGTAGAATTTAATATTGAAAAGCCAGAAGTAATAGGAGTTAATCTTGATAATTTAAAGTCTGTTTTAAGAAGATGCAAACCTGGCTCTTCGTTAACAATGCAGTCTGCAGAAAATACTTTAAAGATTGGAATACAGGATACAATAAGAAGAGATTTTTCCCTAGCATTAATAGATTTAGAATCTGAAGAAAAAGAGCTCAAGGAGTGGGAATTTAATTCTGTCATTAAGATGAATTCAGAAACTCTTTCAGAAGTTATAGAAGATTGTTTAATAGTTTCTGATGCATGTTCATTTATAGCAGAGCCAAGTAAATTCATTGTTGAAGCTTCTGGCTTGCATTCCTCAAGAGCAGAATTCTCCTCAGATGAAGTTGAAATTCATTCTGCAAACTCCAGCGCAAGGTTTTCTTTAGAATATTTGAGCAAATTTATAAAAGGAGCAAGAGTTTCTTCAAGATGTGTTCTTTCATTTTCAGACGATCATCCTATGCGCTTAGATTTCCCAACTGGAAATGTTATGCTTTCCTTTGTTCTTGCCCCAAGAATCGAACAGAATGATTAACTCTTTTATTTTGCATTAACAAAATAAGTAAGAACTTTCGATGTCAAGAAACTTGAACATTCAAAGCACAAGGGCCACATTGTGCTTTTGATTCTAAAATCTTCCAAAATACAACATTGTTTCTGCTTTTCTCCAGCCAGGAGACTTATTTGGAAATAGTATTTTTAGTCTACTATACACTTCGCACATAGCAACACTTAAAGGAAGCCCAACTGGAGAAGTCTTTTCTGATTCAAAACTTGCCTCAAACATTAATCTAAGTCCTTCTTGGCCATCTACAAAAGGCATATTCAGAATTTTTTCATAATCTACATTAGAAATCTCTACGCCAGTAGCGTTAGGTCGTTCCAAGCTTAAGATCATATGACCTTGCGAGCCTATATTCCGATTTTCTGCTTCAGCAAGATTAGATTTTTGAAGTCTATCATACGGAAGAATACCTTTTCTTTCTAGCCAAGATCTATCCCTTGGAACTATATCGTTTGTTCCATCACCTTTATTTACAATTAAATCAAGCTCTTCCAGATCGACTAGTCTTTTATCTCTCATATGTAAAGCGCATTTTTTTGATTTATAAACCATTCTCTCAAATAATTACCTTTTTTATATTTCTTTCACAAAACCACACTTTTAAAAACCCCTTATTTGTAGATTCTCAATGGCACTTCAAGAAAAGCAAAATACGGCAAGCCCTAAGAAAGGCAAAAAGTATTTTACAATTAGTGAATCAAATCTGGCGTTATGTTTGGTTTCTAAAATTGTAGACGATCTTTCGGTAAGTTACAGGCAAGCAGTAAAAGTAAGACAAAGAATTGAGCATACTTCAGTAGATATAGATCTGACAGAATTAAAAAGCAGATATGAAACTGAAATGGGTAAACTTAACGGATTTATAGATGAATTACAACAAGTAGGCGTTGAACTCAAGGATTTCGAAAAATGTATCCTCGATTTCCCAGCAATGCATGAAGGTAGAGAAATTTACTTGTGTTGGCATAAAGGAGAAGATAAAGTTAATTCCTGGCATGAATTAGATCAAGGAATGTATGGAAGAAAAGATATTTCACTTTTAGTAAATGCAAGATCGACTGCTGCGCAGGAAAAACTAATTAATTATTAGTTAAGAGGAAAAGCAGAGCAATATAAAAAGAAGCAATCTCTATAATATTTAAGGCAATGGCGGACAAATTAAAATTAAGAATTGGTAGATTCTCAGATTCAGAAGAATTACTCGGAATGCTCAACTCCTCTTCAGAATTACAGGCAAGCGAAGAAGGAAATACGTACACTAAAGAATGGATTGATGACGCATTAAAAGACAAAAAGAAAAATATAGTTCTTATAGCAGAAGAAAACAGAAAAATAATAGGATTTCTCGTTTCTGAAATTTGGCTCAGAAAAAGATATTCATTTCTTAATGATATTTACATTGCGCCAGAATATAGGCAGAAAGGCATTGCCACAAAATTAATGGACGAATATGAAAATAGATGTGAAAAACTAAATATAAGAGCAATTATAGGATTAGTTCTCACCACAAACGAAAAAATGCACAAGTTTAAGGAAAAATTAGGGTATAAAAGAGGCAGTGCCTTTTATCTGTATGAAAAAAGACTTTAATTGAGCCCTTAATATGCATTACAAAAATCTGAGCTGTTAAGTTAGCGTCATCCTATTAGTGCGATTATAATGTCAAGAAACTTGAGCATCCAAAGCATGAGTGTCGCATCATGTTTTTGATTCTATTTTTCTAGTAGGGTGGCCATTTTCGGCCGTTAAATTATACGTTAAATTATAAATAAGGACTTTAAAGTGAAGACCTTATTAGAAAAATAATTTTTTAGTCATTTGTCATTAAAATGGGAGGCCATCTTCCTCTTTAATGTTCTTTAAAGTTTCATCAATCATGCCTTTCTCTTTGTGAGTTAGTCTTTCAGTTGCCTTTCTTGCTAACTCTTCTCCTTTTGGAGTAAGACTAAGCATTAATTCTCCAGTATTTGGATCAGGTGAGGCGTTTAAATCCCCATTTCCTAACATATAGTCAATTATTGCTTGAGCTTTTTGTTCATCAGTCATTGGATCAAAGGATCTAAAATAATCTAATATAACATCCACATCTGGTTGAGCAAGACGCTGATCTAATTTACAAACGGAATAACCATTAAAAGCATCTCTTCCTTTCCACGCTCCTAAATACAAACCCCTTTCTTTATCAAATGAGAATTTATAAGAGATGGGCGGCCTTCCATGATAAGTTTTATTAAAATTAAGAGCTTCGTTTTCGGATAATAATCCTTCAATTCGTGAATTCCCATAGGGGTCTTGAAGTATACCTTCAATAGAGTCACGTCCTTTTCCTTTTGAATAATGAAAGAGCCCAGTGAACTGCGCTACTTCATCGCTCCATACAGAATAAAATAACCCGTCAATTACCCTCTCATTCTCTCTTTCACTTGGATTTGTAATTTTACTTATTGTTTCTAATTCTGAGGTAGTCATGTGGACAATATAGTTAACTTAATTTTTAAAGATTTATATGATTCCTTAATAAGGTCTTCAAAAAGAATACTCTATTATAAATAAGTGCTTCAAAGTGAAGACCTTATTACTTTTTCTATTTCGCTTAATGTTTTTTCAGGAGTTTTACTTTCAGTATCGATAACTATCCCATAATCAAAAGACGTTGATTTTTTATGAACGACTCTTGTAGCCATTTCTCCGTGAGTCTTTCCTCTTTCTTCATCACGAGAAATGCAAGTATCAACAGACGCCTTTAAAGTAAAAACCAGATGGGCATAATCAAGTTTAGAAATCAAATCTTCTATTGCGCTCTCCCAATAAAAGTTGCCATCGAAAATAACAGCTTTTCCTCTTCTCAAAAATTTATCTGCTCTTTGAGCAATTATTTCATTAACCTTGAAGAAGCTCTTTTGGGAGATATATCCTTCTTCTTTATCTTTTGTTAAGTCAAATTCATCAAGAACTCTGTCTACTGCAAAGTATTCAGCACCAATATCTTTAGCTAGTTTTTGAGATATAGTCGATTTCCCACAACCTAAAGGACCTCGAACTATAATATAAAATGTCTTATTCATATTGAATTTTATGAGTTCTAAGTTATAGACTTATCGCCCCCTTAATAAGGTCTTCAAAAAGAATACGTTATTATAAATATGTCGAACATTTTGTCCTCTAATTATTTCCTTGTAATTTTCTAAGAACTTCATAAGCCTTTCCTGAATATATGGTTTCTTCAGCAAGCCTTATACCTTCCACAATAGATATGTTCCTGAAGTATGCAATAGCAATCCCTGCATTTAAAGCAACACAGTCGTACCTAATGCTTCTATCTTTTTTACTTAGAATGTTAAGGATTATTTCCGCACTCTGACTTGGAGTATGAATTGTTAATTCCTCTAAGCTTCCTTGTTTACTAGCTAAAATCTTTCTTTCTTTGTATCTAGAATGCACTATACTCTCTTGAAAAGGGATCGCCTCGTCAAATCCCTCGCTTGTTAAAATAATACTTCTTTTCTTTATCTTCTCAAAAAAATCTGTATACGCTCTTATGGCCTCTAGTCTTGAAACACCCAGAACAGTTAAAGAGACTTCAACAGGGTTTAACAAAGGCCCTAAATAGTTGAAAACTGTTGGTTTCTTTATTTCTCTGCGTAAAGAAGAAAACCTTGCAAAAGCTGGATAAACTTCATTGGCTGGAATAAAAGCCAAATTAGCTTTTTCTAAATTATCTATCACTTCACCACGAACTTTAGATCTTTTTATATCAAGATAAGATAAAACATCCATACTACCTGATGAAGAAGTTGCAGAACGATTCCCAAATTTAACAATGGGAATACCAGAAGCAGCACAAACAAATGAGGCGGTAGTTGAAATATTAAAAGTGTTTTTTCCATCTCCTCCAGTTCCAACTATATCTACCCCTGAAACTTTTAAATTCCAATCTTGTCTATATGCTCTATAAAATCCCTCCAGAACTTCAGGATTAATTGGATCAACTTCTTCTAAAGTTTTCTTGACAAGATCTAAGGGAAAACTTAAAAGTTTTCTCGCTAAATCACAATAAGAGCCTACATCAGAAAAGGACATAAAAATTGATTAAAAATTAAAGTTTTAAATATTTATATTGTTGAGTTTATACTCTAAGATGAAGGACAAGATATTTCCTATCTTAAAACAAATAAACTCGCCTTCTAACTAAATGCTAAAGCTCCAACTTTTTCAATCAGCGGGTCATTACCGAGCCCTAAGCTTCTTGCTTCTGCCACAGCTTTTCTTAATCTTTCTTCTAAAACATGATATGGCTGAAGATTGTCTAAAGATAAATCTGCTACTGCTTGATTCATAGCACAATTCATATCATAAATTGGTTGATATGCTCTTCTTTGTAAATCTTCTATCTCAATTAACTTTCCTGTAATATCTCTAACAGATTTAAGTGATTTTTGTTGTTCTAGAGTATATTGATCTTGTGACATAAAAATAATTCTTCCATATTATTTAAATAGATTTGTGTTTTATATGATTCCTTAATAAGGTCTTCAAAAAAAGACCTTCCTATAAATAAATCAAAATAGGTAACGTTAATTTAACAGCCCACGAAAATCCTAAGAAAGCTTTAAAAAGCCGTATTTTCTATCAAATTAAGATCTAATTGAACTGAGTAGTAGATGAGGTTGGAATCTGATAAATTCCAGCATCAACATAATTCATGGTTAAATAAATCGCAGGAAGTTGCGCCTGTTTTTACAATGTTAAAAATAAAGTATGGCGAAAATATCACGTCCAAGAAAGGGAAGCTTGCAGTATTATCCTCGTAAGAGGGCAAGCAAATTTTTACCTAGTGTTAACTGGAAAACAATTTCTTCTAAAGAACAAGGAATTCTAGGATTTATTGTTTACAAAGTTGGAATGGCTTCTGCTTCTGTAAAAGACTCAACAGAACACTCAATGACTAAAGGAAAGAAGATCATTGTTCCAGTTACAATTCTTGAAGCCCCAAACATGAAAGTTTATTCTATAAGATTTTACAGAAAATCGTTAGTTGTCAAAGATATTGTTGTTTCAATGGATAAAGATCTAAGAAGAGTCCTTAAAGTTTCCAAAAACCTTAAGGATTTTGATAAAGAAATCCCCCAAATCTATGACGATATAAAATTAATTGCATACTCTCTTCCTAAACAAGCAGGCCTTAAGAAAACCCCAGACATGACAGAGCTCGCTATTTCATCAAAAAATAAACTGGAATTTGCTAAATCCTTAATTGGAAAGGAAATTGCACTAAAGGATTTCATTAAACTAGACTTTTTACTTTTAGATGCTAGAGGTCTAACAAAAGGGCATGGCACTCAAGGAGCTGTTAAAAGATTTGGAATAACATTAAAAGCACACAAATCAGAAAAAGGAAGAAGACGTCCAGGCTCATTAGGTCCATGGCACCCAGCAAGAGTCACTTTCAGAACACCCATGGCTGGACAGCTAGGAATGTTTACCAGAATACAAAATAATCTAAAACTCATTAATTTTGGTGAAATTTCACAAAAAAACATTAATCCTTCTTCAGGATTTACAAGTTACGGCAAAATAAACTCAAATTACATCATAATCAAAGGATCTGTCCAAGGCCCTCCTAAAAGACAGGTTTTAATTACTCCGGCATTTAGACCTACAAAATCACAACTAAAGAAAAAATATGAATTTATACATCTAGAAAAATGAAAGCCACATTATACACTAAAGAAGGAAGTAAGAAAGGATCTGTCGATCTCCCAGAGATTTTTTCTAATTCAATTAGAGAAGATTTAGTTCAAAGATATTTTGAAGTAGCCAAAAAAATCCAGCCATATTCTCACGATCCGCGTGCAGGTAGAAAAAGTTCAGCTGCAGGAACAATCTCTCACAAAAGACACGACTGGAAAGGACATTATGGTAAAGGAATGTCAAGAGCTCCAAGAAAAACAATGTGGAGAAGAGGTACACAGTTTTTCTGGATTGGAGCAGAAACAACTTCGGCAAGAGGCGGAAGAAGAGTTCACGGTCCAATGTTATTTAGAGCTCCAAAGAAAATAAATAAAAAAGAACAAGAGTTGGCGTTAAATATTGCATTAGCAGCAACAGTTGATCAAAAAATAGTTATTTCAAGGTACGAATCTTTAGATAAAGCAGACTTCGTTCCAGCAGTTATAGAATCTCTTCCTCAAAAAACAAAAGATCTTTTCGCTTCATTAAAAAACATTTTTTCTAGTTCTTTCGATTTAATATTAAAGAAAAAAGACAAAAGAGCAGGGAAAGGGAAATTAAGAGGAAGAAAATATAAATCAAATTCAGGTCTTTTAATAATAACAGGTAAAGATGAAACTTCAAAATTCTCCGGAGTCGACGTAAAATCAATTAAAGAATTGCAAATTTCAGATTTATATCCTCTTGGAAGAATTGTACTTTACACAAAAAAAGCAATAGACGAGTTTGGAGGCAAAAAATGATTTTAGTACCGGTAACAACAGAAAAAGCAGTTAAATTAATCGATTTGGAAAACACAATTTTAGTTCAGACAGACAGACAAATAAGAAAAGAAGAAATAAAAAAAGAAATGGAAAAAATATTTTCAGTAAAAGTAAAAAATATAAGAACCTTTATCAGAAATAACAAAAAATATGCTTATGTCAGATTGGCAAAAGAAAATCCAGCCATAGACATAGCAACTAAACTAGGAATGATATAAAATGGGTAAAAGAATAATTTCACAGGCAAGAGGAAAGGGAAGCTTAACTTATCAAGTTAGAAAAGCAGCATATGTTTACACAATTGGTTATCCTGGAAAAGATGGTGAAGCAGAAATAACAGATTTAATTCACTCTCCTGCTCATTCAGCCCCACTAATAGAGTTAAGAATTGACAACGAATTTTTTTATAATCCCGCATTTAACAATTGTGTTGTTGGTCAAAAAATAAAAATTAATTCTACTGATCCAAAAATGGGAGATATATCAATATTAAAGAATATTCCTCCAGGATCATCCATATATAATATAGAATTAAATCCCGGAGACAAGGGAAAGATGATAAGAACCGCAGGATCTTCAGCCACCCTTCTAAAACAGCAAGAGCATAATAAAGTTTTAGTTCTCATGCCGAACAAAAAAGAATTAAAATTAAGCGGAGATTGCAGAGCAACAATAGGAGTTATTGCAGGCGGAGGAAGAAAACTCAAACCATTTATGAAAGCTGGAGTTAAACATTACAAGATGAAAGCCCGTAACAAACTATGGCCTAGAACTTCCGCAGTTAAAATGAACGCTGTTGATCATCCATTTGGTTCAGGAAGAGGAAAGAGAATTAAATCAAAGATAGCAAAGAGAAATGCACCTCCAGGAAATAGAGTAGGACATATTAGACCAAGAAGAACAGGGAAGAGGAAATAATAATGGCAATGAAAAATAGAATCCAAGAAGTTGAACTGAGATCAAAAGAAGCTATTTATAGAGGTAAAACTCTTGAAGAGCTTAAGAGTTTAGATGTAAGAGAGTCAGCAAAATATCTTCCATCAAGATCAAGGAGATCCGTACTTAGAAATTTTCAATTCATTGAAAAATTTGTTAAGAAGTGTGAAGAATTTTCAGCAAAGAATAAAAAAATAAAAACCCACTTTAGAGATTTGGTTATAGTTCCTAAGATAGTTGGTTTAACCATAGCAGTTCATAATGGAAAAACATTTGCCGATGTTGCAATTACTCACGAAATGATAGGTCACAGGTTAGGAGAATTCACAATGACTAGGCAAAAGGTTACTCATAGTGCAGCAGGTATTGGAGCAACAAAGAGCTCCAAGGCACAGAAAAAGTAATAATTAAAATGGCAGAACAAAAAAACACAAAAAAAATAGAAGAGAAAGAAAAACCTCAAAACGTTCAGAAGACAGAGCAGCAGCCAGTAAAAGTTCAAGAAGCAAAGCAGGAAACACCAATAGAGAAAAAAGTAGATGCTTCTAAGACAGAAGAAAATAAGTCTGAGAAAAAAACAGAATCCAAAGATAAGCAAGTTCAGAAAATTAAAAAAGAAGAAGCCGTCGCCAATGGATCAAATATGCCAATATCCAAGAAGCACTCTATGTATATCTGTTCATTTATAAAAAATAAAACTATAGATGGTGCAATTGCAGATTTAGAGTCAGTAATCAAGTATAAAAGAGCTATACCTTTCAAAGGAGAAATTCCTCATAGAAAAGGCCCAGGAATGATGTCTGGAAGATACCCAATCAGCGCTTCAAAGGAATTTATCGCTCTATTAAAAGGATTAAAAGGTAATATAAACGTAAATAATATGGATTTAGAAAAAACAAGAATCGCCATCGCAACTGCTTCGTGGGCGAATCGTCCACAAAGATCTGGGGGAAGAAGATTTAAGAGAACAAATGTCACATTAATTGCAAAGGAAATAAAATCAGAAGAAAGATCAAAGGAGATAAAGAAATAAAATGAATAAAGAAGTTTTAAAAATAGGCAATAAATATAAGTTACTTCCTTCCATAGCTGATTGGACTTATTTAGGAGCACAGGATAAAAATTCAACTAATTATCAATTTGCAACACTTTTAGACTTTAAGAAGGGAAGAAAAATAATGGGTGCTACGGTTAATGTCAGAGATTTAGAAATAGAAGATGAAACAAGGCTTCGTGTAAAATCTTGGGATTTATTTTGGGTAAATGAAAATTGTGAGCCGATTATGTCACATAACCAAGATAATAACTTTACGAGATTATTAAAACTAGTAGGAGAGAATAAATAATGGAAGAGAAAAAATTCGTTTCATTCAAGAAAGAAGAACTTGGAGTCAAAGAGTATATCAAAAGAGAACTAGGAAAGGGAAGAATTAGTAACGTATCAATAGAATACACTCCGGTAGGAGAAAAAATAATCATTGCAACATCCAAACCAGGTTTGGTTATAGGAAGAAGAGGAGAGAAGATTGACGAATTAACAAGAGTTTTGAAGAAAAGTTTCCACCTTGATAATCCAAACATAGAAATTAAAGAAATAATAGATCCTATACTCGATGCTCAATTAGTCTCAGATGAAATTGCTTTGTTATTAGAAAGAAAAGGATCATTAAAATTCAAAGTAATTGCCTATAGAATGCTTCAAGATATAATCAAAGCAGGAGCGCTTGGGGCCGAAATAGTCATGTCAGGAAAATTACCGTCTGAAAGAGCAAAAACCTGGAGATTTTCTCAAGGTTATTTAAAGAAAACAGGAGATCCAGCAAAAGTTGTAGATAGAGCCCAATCGCAAGCAAAGACCCTGCCAGGAGTCGTAGGGATAGAAGTTAGAATCTTGCCTCCAAACGCGCATATTCATGATAGAATAGATGTTAATGACGAATTAAGAGCTAAAATAAAAATGCAAGGTTTGAAAAATGAAGAAATTCCAAAAGTAGAAGAAAAGAAGACTAAAAAGAAAAAAAAGGAGATTAAATAATGGCTCTAATAAGAAAAAGAGATTTACAAAAAATGAACGCTAAAGAAAGAGAGTCAAAGATGTTAGAATTAAAGCTCGAACTGATTAAATCCGGAGTTACTGCTAATAAAACAAACGCCCAAACAAAAGAGCTTAAAAGAGCCTTTGCTCGTTTACTTACACTCAATAGAATAGATAGAGGGGAGGCCCAGAACAAGAAAAAATGAGTAACCCGTCAGATTTCGGCATTCCTACCGGAGAAGATGTATTCAAAGAGATTGCAAAAAGTGAACAACATATAACCGTGAAGACCGAAGCAAGGCGTTATGGCAAGCTTATCACTCTTGTCACAGGCTTTGATAAAAATGTCGATATTAAGGCCATAGCAAAAGGTCTTAAGGAAGAACTTGCCTGCGGAGGCACAGTTAAGAACGGGATTATAGAGCTTCAAGGAAATCATCAAAAGAGAATAAGGCAAGTGCTCGTAAAACTCGGATTTGCTGAGGATTCAATAAGCGATTAACTTAAAAACACAAGAAAAAGGAAAAAACAATGGCAAAACAAAAAACATCTAAAAAACAAGAGAAAACACAACAAAAAGTTAATGATAGCAAAAGCTCTAATGTTCCAACAAGAGGAAGAACATTCGAAGGTTATGTAACCAAGAAATTTTCTACGAGAGTAGTAATTGTATTTGAAAGAACAGTTTATGTCCAGAAATATGAAAGGTTTTACAAAAAGAAAACAAAACTTCATGCAAGACTCCCTCAAAATATCAATGTAGAAGTTGGAGATTATGTCAGAATAAAAGAAACAAGGCCATTAAGCAAGATAATTCACTTCATAGTCACGGATATTGTCAGAAAAGCCGCGGAGGCAAAACAATGACGAATTTTAGGTTGCTGGAACTCCTAGAACGTCAAGATCTTCAGATCTTGAGCGCACTCAAGAACAAAGAGTTCTTGATGACCCGCTGGAGGTTTGTAGAATGAAAGCAATAAGCGGAAGAGTAACAAGAGGATTGAATATAGGTTCAAATGTGATTGCAGCAGATAATAGTGGGGCAAGAATTGTAAGAATAACAGGAGTAAAGCATGGAAAATCTGCAAAAGGTAGACAGCAATATGCAAAAGTAGCAGATTGGGTTAAAGTTTCAGTAAGAGCAGGCAAACCAGAAATGAAAGGAAAAGTATTTGATGCCGTTGTAATCAGACAAAGAAGAGCTTATAGAAGAAATACGGGAGAACGCGTTGCATTTGAAGATAATGCAGTCGTCTTGTTAAAGGATGATAAAGGAAATCCTCAAGGAACGCAAATTAAAGGTCCGGTAGCAAGGGAGGTTCATGAGCGTTGGGCACAAGTAGCCAAGATTGCTCAGTTTGTATTATGAAAAAAGAATTTTCATCATCGTGGATTTCTAGTGTTCAACCAAGAAAGCAAAGAAAGTATCAGGCAAATGCACCTCTGCATACAAGGCATAAGTTTTTAAGTGCTCATTTATCTAAATCGCTTAGAGATAAGTATGGTAAGAGGAATCTTCCCCTCAGGAAAGGGGATGAGGTGCTTATTATGCGAGGCTCCTTTAGAAAGCAAACAGCAAAAGTTTCTTCTATCGACCTCAAATCAACATTAGTGATTTTAGAAGGTATACAAAGAAAAAAGAAAGATGGAACAAAATTGAATGTTTATTTTCATCCTAGTTCTTTATTAATTCAATCTCTAAATTTAGATGATAAAATGAGATTACCTGATAAAAAAGTATTAGAAGAAAAGAAAGATGATAAAAAAGAAGAGAAAAAAACAGAATTTAAAGATAAATCAAAGGAAATAAAGAAGAATGCATCAAACAAGACAGGCAACAACAACTAAAATCCCAATACCAAGAAAAGGGACAAAATATGTAGTAAGAGCCATATCACACGTTGACGATTCTGTGCCAATACTTATTGCAATAAGAGACATGCTTAAACTTGCAAGAACAACAAGAGAAGTAAAAGCAATGATCAAAGACAAAATGCTCAAGTTAAACGGTCGTCTTGTCAGAGATTTTAGAGAAAGCATAAAATTATTTAATGTTCTTGAAGCAGACAGAGCTTATAGGTTGTCAATTCTTCCAACGGGGAGATTTGTTTTTGAAGAATCAAAAGATAAAAATTCAAGGCTGTGCAGAGTAATTAACAGAAGACTTGTAGGAAAAGACACATTCCAGATAAATCTTCATGATGGAACAAATTTAGTAACAAAAGATAAAATAAACGTTCATGATTCTCTAAAAATTGATTTTGAAGGAAAGATAATTCAACATATCAAATTCGAAAAAGGAAAAAACGTGTTTATTTTTGCAGGCAAATATCAAGGCAACGAAGGTAAAGTGGATTCTGTTGAAAAAGGAAAAGTTATGATAAACATAAAAGATAGGGAGGAACTTGTTCAGTCGCCAATTTCACAAGTAATAGTCATATGAGTTCAGTAAAAAAAGTTTCAAAAAACAAAGACGAAAAAGTTAAAAAAGTAAAAAATGAATCAGAAAATCCAAATAGAATAATTTTCATAGAGAAAGTTATCTTAAGTGCCGGCGCAGTAGGAGATGATTTAAAAAAAGCAAAGAAACTTTTGGAATTGTTAAGTGGAATGAGAGCCCAAATAATTATATCAAGCAAGAGAATTCCAGATTTTGGCGTTCGTCCAGGTTTAGAAGTCGGCACAAGGGTAACACTCAGAAAGCAAAAAGCCTCAGATTTATTAATGAAGTTGCTTGGAGCCTTAGACAATATAATAAGAAAGAAGCAAGTTTCAGATAACCATTTTTCATTTGGAATAGAAGAATATATTGAAATACCAGGAATAACCTATCAAAGAGAAATTGGAATTAGAGGACTTAATGTTACGGTAGTATTTGCTCGTAATGGATTAAGAGTAAAAAGGAAAAAAATAAAATCTGGACAAATTCCAGATAAACAATATATCGCAAAAGAAGAAATAATCAAATTTATGGAGGATAACTTTAAAACAAAGGTAATTTAAAATGACAGCAAGCGATTGGCGTAAAATAACAAAACAACTGAAGAATAAACCAGTAGTTTTGCAGAAATTCATCAGGCATAACAAACCAAAAGAAAGAACATCTGGCATTGCAAAGAGAAAGTGCGAAAGATGTGGCCGTTTTGGAGCTCACCTAAATCAATATAATCTAAATTTATGCCGGCAGTGCTTCAGAGAAATAGCTGAAGAAATCGGCTTTAAAAAATACAGTTAACATGTCACAAGATATAATAGCAGATGTTTTGAATTTAATAATGAACGCTAAAAAGGCGAAAAAAAACTCAGTTGAAACTAAAAGACATTCAAAATTATTACTATCTGTTTTGGCGATAGCAAAGTTAAGGAAATATATTAAAGATTATAAAATTCAGGATGGGATTTTAAGAATAGAAATAGCAGACGTTTCAGGATGTAATGCTATAAAACCAAGATTTATGGTTAAAGTAGAAGATTTCGATAAGTATGTAAAAAGATATCTTCCTGCCAAGAATATAGGAATAATCATAGTATCAACTTCTAAAGGTTTAATGACTCATCAGACTGCACAAGACAAAAAAATTGGAGGAAGCTTAATTGCTTATATGTATTAATGAAAAAGAAACTTTCTGAAAAAATAGAAATTCCTTCTGGGATTACACCAATGTTTGAGGATAGTACTCTAAAACTTAGACAAGGACAGATAGAATTAGTAAAAACTCTTAAGTCACCAGGAATAAAAATTGTGGCGCAGGGAAATTTTGTAGAAATAAGTTGCGATAGAGGCAATAAAAAAGAGTATAAAATAATGAAAACCTTTGTTGCACATATAAAAAACATGTTGTCTGGCTTGTCTTCTCCTTTTGTATATAAGTTAGAATCAGCAAATGTTCACTTCCCTATGACATTAAAGGTTGATGGAAAGCAGTTGTTGATAAATAATTTTTTAGGAGAGAAACTCCCTAGAAAAGCAGAAATTCTTCCAAACGTAGAAGTTGATGTAAAAGGAAGTCAGATCACAATTAAATCATCAGATAGAGAAGCAGCAGGACAGACAGCAGCCAATTTTGAAAAAGCTACCAAATTAAGAGGAAGAGACAGGAGAATTTTCCAAGACGGAATTTTTATTACAAATAAACCTGGAGATGAAGAATAATGTCAAAGAGATTTGTTAGACAGGACAGCCACAGGCACTTTAAATTAGGTAGAGGAAGAAAGAAAATACAGAGATGGAGACGCCCAAGAGGAAGACACAGTAAAATGAGAAAGGCCAGAAAATCTTATCCTGCTTCTCCAACAGTAGGTTACAGGACAGAGAGAAAACAAAGAGGTTTAATCAAAGGGTTAAAACCGTTACTAGTAAGAAATATTAGGGACTTAAGGAGTGCAAATGGTCGCGCAGTGATATTTGCTTCGAAGCTAGGAGCAAAGAAGAAGATTGATTTATTAAAAAAGGCAGAAGAAATGAAACTTAAAATTTTAAATGTCAAAGGAGATAAAAAATGAAATTAGACAAGAAGAAACAATTAGCAGTTAGGACTCTTGGAGTAGGTTTAGGTAGAATAATCTTCAATAACGAAAGACTTAATGAAATAAAAGAAGCAATTACAAAACAAGACATAAAAGATCTTTATGAAAGCGGAGCCATTTCTATAAGAGAAATTAAAGGTAGGAAAAAAATAGAAAGAAGAAAGACAAAGAGAGGTCCAGGAAGCGTCAAGAAAAAAGTAAAACCAGGCAAGCAAGGATATGTGAAATTAACAAGAAAACTAAGAAGGCACTTAACAAGTCTAAAGCAAAAAAATCAGATTACCAAAGAACAGTTTATAGGGATAAGAAAAGAAATAAAAGCTAGTTCATTCAGAAGTCTTGCACACATGAAAGAGAGATTTTCAGGAGAGACTAAAAAATGATGAAGACAATAAGAAGGAGAAGACTTGAGAAAAAAACAGATTACAAATCTCGTCTAGCTTTGTTAAAATCGGATAAACCAAGACTAGTCATAAGAAAGACAAATAGGTATATTTTAGCTCAAGCAGTTGAAACTAAGGTAGCCCAAGATTCAACAATAATGGCAGTTACTTCTAAAGATTTATTGTCAAAAGGATGGCCAGAAGATAAGTCGGGCAGTCTAAAAAGCAAGTCTGCAGCATATTTAACGGGTCTTCTTCTTGGAAAATTATTAAAGGGAAAATTAAAGCAGGATTTAATTTTAGATATAGGTATGCATAGAAACATTAAAAAGTCAAGAATTTATGCAGTCCTTAAAGGAGTCTTAGATTCAGGTTTAAATATAAATCATGACGCAAAAATTCTTCCATCAGTTGAAGAAATAAAATCGAAAAAAGAATTGAACGCAATATTTGAGAAAGTGAAGGAGAAAATATAATGGCAAAAAAAGAAACAAGAAATTCCCCAAAAGATCTTATTGAAGCAACACCCGAAGAAACGGAAAAATTAGAAAAGCAAATAGAGAAGCTCGAAGAATCCGATAAAATTGTAGAAACTCCCAAAGAGAAAGAAGCAGCAAGAGAAAGAGAAAAAATAAGAGAGAAAGTTGATTATTGGAAGCCTAAAACCGAACTTGGAAGAATGGTAAAAGAAGGCAAAGTAAAGAATATAGATGTAGTACTTACAGAGCACAGAAAAATACTCGAGCCAGAAATAGTTGACAAACTATTAACTTTGGAGACAGATCTTCTTTTGATTGGACAGGCAAAAGGAAAGTTCGGAGGTGGAAAAAGAAGAGCCTGGAGACAAACCCAGAAAAAAACAATGGAAGGAAATGTTTTAACATTTTCATCAATGGTGGTAGTAGGTGATAGAAATGGACATGTGGGACTAGGTCTTGGAAAATCAAAAGAAACTCTTCCGGCAAGAGAAAAAGCGATAAGAAATGCAAAATTAAAAGTAATAAAAGTAACAAGAGGTTTTGAAACACCAGAGCCAGGAAGTAACGATCCCCACACAGTTCCATTTGTAATAAATGGAAAATGTGGAAGCGTGAGAGTAAGATTAATACCCGCTCCAAGAGGAACCGGATTAGTTATTGGAGCTGAATGCAAAAAGATATTAAGACTGGCAGGAATTAAAGATGTCTATTCATATACGGAAGGACAAACAAGAACAACATTCAACTTTGCAAGAGCATGTATTGACGCACTCAAAAAAACAAACCAAAAGCTAATAACAACATGATAATAGCAATCAGAATTTCAGGATTAGTAGAAATGCAAACTAAAGTAGAGGAAACTCTATTTAGAACAAGATTAAGAAGAAAATATGCTGCAGTATTATTAAAACCAACAGCAGAAAACCAAAAGTTACTTCTCAAACTAAGAAACTTTATTGCATACGGGGATATAAACAAGGAAACTTTAGCATTATTAATCCAGAAGAGAGGCATGCCAAAAGTTAAAGGCAAAAAAATAGATGTCGACAAAGTTATAGAGTCCTTAGAAAAGAAAAACTTTAATGATCTTGAAATTAAACCTTTCTTTAGGTTACATCCCCCTAGAGGAGGAATAGACTCTAAAAATCACTTCGGAACATCAAGAAAGGCAGTATTAGGGGATAACAAAAACGCCATAAATGATATTTTAAGGAGGATGTTATAAAATGGCTCCAGATGGATTTTTATGGGAATGTGAATGCGGACATGTCGAATATGGAAAGAATCCACCAGCAGAATGCGGAGAATGTCTTTCTATAGAGTCATTTATGAAAGTTCCTGATGAATTGGTTGCGGAAAGAGAAGAACACGCAATATTGTCAAACAAGATTGCGAGTGGATTAGATGAAGATGACGAAGAAGTATTTGATGAAAATTTCGAGGAAAATCCATTAGGCAAACCAAGAAGATCTTTAAAGTCTCCAAAAGGTCCAAAAGGCCCAAAATCACCATTAACAAAATTAAAAAAGAAAAAGAAAAAATGAGAGTCAAAAAAAGAACAAAGTCATCAAGATTTAGAGGAAGTCATTCACATGGCAGAGGATTCAAGAAGAAAGCTAGAGGATCAGGTCATAGAGGGGGATTTGGCATGGCCGGAACAGGAAAGAGAGCAGATCAGAAAAAAACAATGATATTAAATCTTCCAGAAAAATATTTTGGTAAGTCTAAAACATTAAGAAGAGGTCGTGTTGCTCCCAAATTAAAAGAAATTAATTTAGATCAGATTTCAAAAGACAAAACAGACTTTAAAGGATTTAAAATATTAAGCCGTGGTTCTCCATTTGACAAAATGAAAGTAACTGCTTCAGCAGCGTCAAAATCTGCAATAGAAAAAGTGAAGAAAGTAGGCGGAGAAATTATTCTAGAATAGTTTAAAAACCTCTTTCTTCTAAAAAAACCATGGCTTTAGATATCAGGGCAATTTTGTATAATCTTCCGGAAGTTAAGCGTCCAGTAGAAAAAAAGCTAAGTTTCAATGTAAAACTAAAATGGACTATTATTATATTAGTAGCTTTTTTCGTTTTAGCAAATATTTCTCTTTACGGTTTAGCTCAAAACGCATTAGAAAGATTTGAGTATCTCGCGCTTATTTTGGGAACAGATTTTGGTTCGGTTATAAGTTTAGGAGTAGGGCCGATAGTTACAGCTTCGATCATATTGCAATTATTAGTAGGTTCAGGAATTTTGAATATAGACACCAAAACCCCAGAAGGTAAAAGGTATTTTCAGGGACTACAGAAAATAGCAGTTCTTTTTTTCATAATTTTTGAAGCAATGGTATTTGTTTTGATGGGAGGTCTTCAGGCCGTTCCAGGATATGCAGGAATAGTTATCTTACAATTAATTTTTGGTGGTATAGCAATAGTAATGATGGACGAAGTTACCCAAAAATGGGGCTTTGGTTCAGGAGTTTCACTATTCATCTTAGCAGGAGTCGCATGGAGACTATTTACAGGTTTATTCCAATTTATTAGTCCAGCAGGGGAAAATTGTCTTACAAACTTTTCAAACGTTCCATGTGCAGGCAATATTCTCATCATAATTCAATCAGTAATAAACGGAGCACCCAGAGAAGCTCTTTCAGCAGTTTTTGCAATTGCAGTAACTGCGTTAATATTTTTACTTGTTGTTTGGGCACAGAATCTGAAAGTTGAAATACCTCTCAGTTATGATAGATTAAGAGGGTACAACATAAAATGGCCTTTAGCATTTTTCTATGCTTCTGTTCTTCCAGTTATTTTAGTTTCTGCCCTGGCTGCAAATCTACAATTGTTTGGGACACTTATTGAAAACTGGTTAGGTCATCCAACATTTTTAGGAGGTTTCTCTCAAGGTCAAGCAATTTCAGGTTTAGCATTTTGGCTTTCTAGTTCCAATGTTTTAGAAGCAATAATAAGAGGAAGCGTAACTAATGCACAAATAATTCAGGCATTCACGCATACAATTTTCTATATGGCCTTTGCTGCAATATTCGCAGTGTTCTGGGTAAAAACTTCAGGAATGGATGAATCCTCGCAAGCAAAGAATATTCTTTCTTCAGGATTGCAAATTCCAGGATTTAGAAAAGACGAAAGAGTTCTAGAATCAATTTTAAAAAGATACATAATGCCCCTCACAATTATGGGCGGTTTAGCTATCGGTCTGCTTGCTGCAATTGCAGATCTTCTCGGAGCGTTAACTTCAGGTACAGCAATTTTACTTGCGGTCATGATTATGTATCAATTATACCAAAACGTAGCTCAACAGCACGCAATGGATATGCATCCAACTCTGAGAAAATTTATGGGTTGAGTATAAGTTAATAACTTGATTCTTCATACATTTTTAATCTTAATTCTTCAAGTCTTTCAGGTTCAAATTTAGCAACATAGCTTATTTCTGCTTTTATTTCATCAATACTCATCCTTGTTATCTCTTGTCTTTTGTTAAGCGCTAGTTCATATATTGTTCCAGGAACAACAATTAAAAAATCCCCTAGCCAAAAATTAAGCGTTACAAGTCCAGCTAAGGCTATGTTTCTCTTGCGTAACATTTTGTTTTCTCTATTCATCTTCTTTAAAAATTATGTTTAAGATCCATATTTAAATTTATCGAAAGGGCAATTTATGGATAAGACAATTGTTAAATTTTAACAAGCTTTAAATATTAACTTTATTAACTCTTACTGAGAAAAGATGGTATTCTTAGAGTTATTGCAGACGTATCCGAGAATTTCTATTATTATATTCGCAATCCTAATCTCTTTCTTTATTTCTCTAGTTAATTTCTTTATTTTAGATAAAGATAAAATGAGAGAAATAAAAGCAAGACAAAAACAACTACAAAACGATATTAAACAGCATCAAAAAGCAGGCAACCACGATAAAGTAATGGAATTAAATAAAGAACTTCTTTCTTTTTTACCAGAAACTTTCAAGCATTCATTTAAACCAATGATAATTACATTCCTTCCAATAATAATCCTATTTGGGTTTATTAGAACAGCATATGCTTCAACAACACTTGCAGGATCATGGTTTTGGTGGTATTTGATTACAGCAATCATAGCTTCAATGATTTTTAGGAAATTGCTTAAGTTACCTTAATCATCCTATTTCGTTTACAAGCTCTTCAACCTTTTTTCTTATTTCATCTCTTGTTTTTCTGTGAAAATCTAAATTTGTTCCCTTAGGATTCTCAATATTCCAATAAATAATTTTTTTAGCTTTGTTTATATAATCTGGAAAATCTCCAGTGTTATCCATAATAACGACAATTACTGATTCCTTCACCATCTTAAGTGTGATTTTTTTAGGTTTATTTTTTCTCAAGTCAATTCCAGATTCTAACATACATTTTATCACAAGCGGATGCATTTCTAGTTTCTTTCCTTCTCTTGTTGCGTTAGTTCCACCACTTGCGGCTTTATTCTTTTTAGAAATTTTGTTAAAAAAAGCTTCAGCCATTTGACTTCTCCCAATATTGGCCTTACAAACAAATAAAACTTTCATATAAATTAACCTTAAAAGATATTTATATATTCTTCTTAACAATTACCTAGAATATTTCTTCAAAGCTTCGCCTTGTATTCTTACAAGTTTCTCTTCACTTTTCTTTACATAAGCAACATCAAATCTGATAAGGTCAAAATTTTTACCAAGTATATCTTTAAATATCTTTAAACAGAACTTTATTCCATCCTCAACACTCATATTTTCATCATAATCGCTTCTTAGTGTTTCCTTAATTTTTTCATCATGTTCGCCTATAGCATTTGCTTTATATGCAAAGAAATTTCCAGTTACATCACTCGTATACAGATGTGACTGTCCTTTACTGACTCCGGCAAGCAATA
>Ga0209541_10003849_pt1 | contig 27162 bp, 27 predicted proteins | sample RifCSPlowO2_01_FD_184027 | JGI IMG/M metagenome (GOLD analysis project Ga0209541, IMG submission 184027) | Groundwater microbial communities from Rifle, Colorado - Rifle CSP2_plank lowO2_0.1 (SPAdes) (version 2) | ecosystem: Environmental > Aquatic > Deep subsurface > Groundwater | place... | reverse complement strand
TGCGAAGGGAAAAGAGAAATTTATCGTGCACGCCGGATTTCTGAATGAGCATGGCATGGTGCGTGCGCTGAACGGAGAAGAGGTCAAAGCCTTGTCCATGATCGCCTCTCGCGAAGAGCTGCTTGCGCGTCTGGTCGGCTCGCTCGCATCTCCTCTCGCGGGCATGGTCAATGTGCTGGCGGGAAACTTGAGAGGGCTGGTGCAGGTGTTGTCAGCCTATCAGAAGGCAAAGTCGTAATGTATTATTTTCTCTAACCACAATTTTATGTCTGAAGAAATTAAGGAAGAAAAGAAGGTAGAAGTGCCGGAGAAATTCAAGGCACTCGTTGAATCCATTGAGAAGCTTTCCGTGCTGGATCTTTCCGAGCTCGTGAAAGTGCTGGAGGGAAAATTTGGCGTATCGGCAGCAGCTCCCATGATGGTCGCAGCGGCGGGCAGCCCTGCCGGCGGCGGAGCAGGCGAGGCGGCGGAAGAGAAGTCGTCTTTCAACGTCGAGCTTGCGGAAGCGGGCGGCAACAAGATCGCGGTGATTAAGGTCGTACGCGAGGTGACGGCGAAGGGCTTGAAGGAAGCCAAGGATATGGTGGACGGCGCGCCGAAAGTGATCAAGGAAGGGGCGTCGAAGACAGAGGCGGAGGAGATTAAAAAGAAATTGGAAGAGGCGGGCGCGAAGGTGAATCTTAAGTGATTCTAGCCGGGGTGGCCAATTTTCTTGTTGTGCAACTCGCCAGCCGTTTAGGGTAACCGCACGAAAAGACGCGGTTCAATTCCCCGGCGAGGAATTGCCCGCTCGGCTCTCGGCTTGGCTCGTCCCGACTCGGTCGGGACACCGTGCCAGCCAAGCCTCCGAGACGCTTTTCGATGCGGCCACCCTTCGCTTAAGAGAAAGCGGCTGACTCGAACAACCTGCCCCGTAGATTCGATGGAAGCGAGACTTCTGCGGGGTGCTCACGGCGAAAATTGACCACCCCTTCCTCGTCTCTGCCTTTGCAGGGAGGGGGAGAGGGGGAAAGAAGAGACCGCGTGTGCGGCCTCTTTTCATTAAACGCGTCATTTCGGGCCAAATGGTACGTTTCTTCTTTTAACCGTACCCTGCCTGAATTTTGGCACAAAATTATGGCGGGCTTGCCAAATCTCTCTCTCTCTCTGCTTAAATGAAATCAATGCAGTCTATTCATCGCTAAAAAACCATATGGATACATTGGTAAAATCGGGAGAGACGCCTTTGGTTGATTCTGCGCCAGTAAGGAAATTAACCTCTGAACAAACGGCGGCATTAAAAGAATTTTTTTATGAGTTGCCTGACTTGTATGCGGCGGAGGAAGTCGCATTTATGGAGCAGATTAAAAAAATACTGCGCGAGGTTCAGGATGCAAAACGCCAGTTGAAGAGCGAATATAAAGGTAAAGGAGAACCTTTAGAAATATGATTCGCGCGTCGCGGGTGCCGCCTTTCTTACTGCGGAACTCGCTCACTTTGTTCACTCACACAGTCCTCGCTGCGAAATGCGGCACCCGCGGCGCGCATACGTTTAAATGGACTTATCTATAGCGCAGTCGAAGATCGCGAACAAACGACGCCGCCTGATTTTTTGATCAGGCGGTGAATTATTAATGCGCACATTCGCATCTATTCGTATCATTCGCATCAATTCGCACGGCATTAGCATTATTTATTGAGGAGGGAAGGGGACAGAATAGACCACCGTGCCGTTGAGCACGTAGATGACTTTGCGGGAAAGGTTGGGAGCGAAACCGATGAGGCGGTCGAAGGAGGGCGAGGTGATTTGCTCTTTGAGCGTGCCGTCTTTGTTGAGCACGACCACTCGTTTTTCGGTGGGGTCAAGGACGTAGAGATAGGTGTTGTCGACGGCAAGGCGGGCGGGGGCGGTGAGCGGCGGCTCGATCGCGCCGACGGAGAAGTCCTGCAGCGCGCCGCGCGTGTATTTGTGGATGGCTCCTGCGGCATTCGCCACGTAAATGGAGCCGTCAATCGCCATGGCCGTGGCGCCGGGCAGCGATGTGCCGGGTGTCAGCCAGGGCGTGGGAGGATTGAGGCCGTTCTCGGTGAAATCATGCCGCATGATCGCGCCGGAAGACCTATTCAGGGTATAGAGGCGTTGGCCAAATATCGCCAGATCGGCAATGTCGGGGGGCGAGGCAGTACTGGCGAGCGGCGCATAGACCCGTTCGCGCGCATTGAAACGGACGAATCCTTCGGTAGTGACGAAATAAAACAGTCCCTGGTCGCCTGCCGTGCCTCGCACGAGCGCGAGCGTGTCCGGCGCATCGGGCTTCGCGACCGTGACGGTCTTCCGTTGCGGCTCAATAATGAAGACGGTCGATCCTTGCGCCGAAAACGAGAGAATGAATTCGGCGGAAGGACCGATGAGGCCGCCGGACGCCAGCACGGTGTCTCCTTCGAGAAATGCCGCCACGTCCACGATCGGGTCAGGCTGCGCAATGGTGCGGGCATGAAACACTTCTTTCCGCAGATCGTCTGCGCGCGCGGCGAGGCGCTGGTACTGTTCGGTTTCGCCGTTCGTGCGCGCATTGATCCGCGCGAGCGTTGCCGCGGCGTCCTGCAGCGCGCGGCGGGCCTTTTCCTCATCGCCGTAGATCAGCGACGCTTCCGATTCGTTGAGCATGCGTTCGGCGGAGGCAGTACCTGTTTCGAATGCCGCGCGCTCTTGCGCGCGTATGCGCTGATGGGCGATGGATATGATGCTCTCAATAAAGAGCACAGCGAGCAGAAGGGCGAAGACGAGGAGATACTGGCTCGCGCGCGGCAGGCGGCGGAAGCGCGCGAGCAGGCGGCGCAGCGCGATGCGCCAGATGGACGGCGGCGTGGCAGGGGTTTCATCGTGGACGGGCAGAGCCGCGCGCAGGAGCGCGCGCAGGCGCATGGCCACACGCTGCCAGAGGCGGGAGGCGCGCGTGCGCAGGCGCGCGCGCAGGAGTGCGTAGCGGGACGGCGCGGCTGGCGCGCGGCGCGGAGAGGAGACGGGCGGTACTGACGGAGGCGTGAACGAAGGCTTCAGGGTATGGGCAAGGCGCGTGACATTGGTGGTCAGCGAAGGCGTGAGCAGCTGCGCGGTGCGCGCCGCGAGCGAATTCAGATCGACGATGGACTGATGCGATCCCTTCTGCGACTGCGGGACGGTCACGGCGGATTTTTCCGGCGCGGACTCCACGACCAGGGCGGAGACGCAGACGCTCCCCGGAAGGCCTTTGAGCGTGCGGGTCAGATGCGGGCATACGTCTGCCGCGGGTTTTTCCGTCAGCAGGGATTGTATGCGCTCGATGCTGAAATAATCAAAGAGATGGGGGCATGCGACGAGCAGCGCGTCGCCTTCGGCCAGCTTTCCTTCCAGCAGGGACGTGAACACCTTGAGCGGTTTTTTTTCGCCGTGGCCGGGTTCGGGCTGCACCGAGTGCAGGATATCCACCAGCTTGCGGTGATGCATCAGATACGCGCGCACGCTGCCGTGGAGGGCGAGATACAGCAGAGGACCGTCCATGACCGCAAGCGCGATGCGCAGGCGCTGATACCATGCCTGGTTTTTTTTGGTGAGCAGATTGGCGTTCTCGTTGAACCGTCGGCAGACTTCCATGAGCGCGTCTTCGCCCGTCTCGGCGCGCGACGCTTCAAAACGTGCGTGCAGCTCGCTGATCATGCTCTGGATGACGGCGTCCGTTTTCCTCTCTTGGGAATCGATTTCTATGAGCGCCACGCACGTCCATGGGTGGCAGGAAGGGGGAAATGCGGGATGGGGAATCAGGGTTGCCGCGCGCGAAAGAGGGTCGCCATGCGCGATCGTGCACGAATATGCCTTTATCATAGAAGTGGACAAACCAGAGAGAAACACGCTCTCTCGCAATTATGACAATTTTTTGACGTATGAGCAAGATATCCACATTTTGTATGCAGCCGCGGCTGGAGTATACTACATAACGATGTTGGAACAACTCTTCGGGTCGCGTACCCGCATCAAATTGCTCAAAATTTTCCTGGCGCAGCCGCACCAGCCGTTTTTCGTGCGGGAACTGACGCGCAAGATCGGCGAGCGCATCAATTCGGTGCGCCGTGAGATCGCGAATCTCGAACGGCTGGGGGTCGTTCGACAAGGGAGGACCGAGGAGGAGGCACCTGTGAAGCGGGGGAAGGGGAAGAAAGCGGTGGTGAAGGGCGGGGACCACCGGAAATACTTCCGGGCCAATCCGGAGTTTGTGCTGTTTGAGGAGCTGAAGACCCTGGTGCTCAAATCCCAGTTGCTCGTCGGACGAACACTCACGGAAGCGGTGGAGAAGCTGGGCAAGGTGAAGCTTCTCATGCTCACCGGATTTTTCGTGGGAGACGACGAGGCCGCGACCGATTTGGTGGCGGTCGGCACGCTTCACCGAAAGCGCCTCGCCGCGCTCGTGCGGCTCTTGGAGAAGAGTTTCGGTCAGGAAGTGCGCTATACGCTCATGTCGACGCGCGAATTTCTGTCGCGTCGCGCGATGACCGACAAATTCCTCTACCGCATTCTGGAAGGGAAGAAAACGGTGTTGGTTGATCGGATTGATCAGTGACCAGTGATTATTGATCGTTGTCCATTGTTCACTTTCATCGCGCCATGATCACGCTTATTACCAAAGAAGGAGAAGGGCTGAAAGAGCAGAAGGGGGTGGGAATGCCCGAACTCAAGGCGCTCAAAGCTCACGAGGCGTATTGGGTTGATTTTTGCGAGCCCACCAAAGAAGAAGCCGAGCTGCTTGCTTCTTTTTTTCATTTTCATCCGCTCGCTATCAGCGATTGCGAAGAAGAGCTGCATCATCCCAAAGCAGAGACGTACGGGGACGTCCTTTTTCTTGTGTTTCACGAGCCGCGTTACGGCGAGAAGAGGTTTGTCACGCGTGAGGCTGAATTCTTCTTAAATTCCCAGTTTCTCGTTACGTATCACAAAAATAAACTGCCGCAATGCCAGGTAGTGCGCGAGCAGCTTTTGAAGCGTCCGGAGCTGTTTGATCGGGGAACTGATTTTTTGCTCTATCTCCATCTCGACGAGATTATCGATACGTATTTTCCCGTGTTGGACAAACTTGAGGAGCGGATCGACCGGCTGGAAGACTCCATCGTGATGAATCCTTCGAAGGACACGGTGAACGGTATTTTTGCGCTCAAGCGCGAAGTGCTGCATCTGAAAAAAGTCATCGGGCCTCAACGCGAAATCCTCAATCGTTTTACGCGCGCGGAGTTCCCGCAGGTCACGAAGACCTCCCTGGTGTATTTCCGCGACCTCTACGACCATATTTATCGCATATACGACCTGTCCGAATCTTTCAGGGATCTTTTGTCCGGCGCGCTCGATGCCTACTTGTCCTCGCTCTCGAACCGGATGAACGAGATCATGAAGGTGCTCACCATCATTACCACGATTTTGCTCCCGCTCTCGCTTATTGCCGGCATCTACGGCATGAATTTTCGCTATATGCCGGAGCTTTCCCGGCCATGGGGATACCCTTTTGTATTATTACTGATGGTGCTCATCGCGTTCGGCATGGTAAGATTTTTCAAAAGGAAAGGATGGATGTAGCATGGGGAAATCCAAAATCCAAAATCCAAAATCCAAAATTAAGGAAGATATTTTTTTGCTGCTTGATCCCGGTGCAGCGGATGGGCGGCTCCGGTTTTTGTTTGTGAATGGCAGGGGAGAGATTGCGGTGCGATACGCGTTTGCCCCGCATCGCAAGGCGATTGAACATGTGCTCGCAATAATTGCAGAGAAGATGAAGCGTCGTGCACGTACGCTGAAGGACATCAAAGGGATCGCCGTGATGCAAGGAGGGGAGTCGTTCTCGGCCGTGCGCGGGGTGCATGCGATTGCAAACGCCTTGGCATGGAGTCTCAAGGTACCAGCGGCCACAATCAAGAAATCAAACAATCAAGAAATCAATGAAAACAACTTGAAATGCGTGAATGCGTTGAAACGCCGGAGATCGTTTAACCTCCTCCTGCCCGATTACTCCCGCCCGCCGAATATCACCATCAACCGTTAGGGTTCAGAGAGTCCCACAGTAATGCGCCCGTAAGGGTTTTTTATTTGTTCGTTTGTTTTGACATGTGTATAGTATGTGGGATAAAATGGTATATAGGTGGAAATAAGTGGATAAGTATGTTATACTTCCTTCAGTAGATATGTTTACAGGAGAATACCGGCATACCGTAGATGCGAAGAAACGACTGGCGATTCCTGCCAAGTTTCGCGCTGATTTGGGGAAGAAAGCGGTCGTTACGCGCGGACTTGACCAGTGTTTGTTTGTATTTTCGCAGGAAGAGTGGGCAAAACTTGCGGAAAAGCTCGGAAGCCTGCCGTTTAGCCAGTCAGATGCCCGCAGTTTCGTGAGAATCATGCTGTCAGGCGCGATGGAGGTCGAATTTGACCGGTTAGGGAGAATTTTATTGCCTGATTATTTGAAAGCCTACGCCGCAATAGGGAGGAGCGTAGTGGTGACAGGGGTATTTAACCGGTTGGAGGTGTGGGACGAGCAGATATGGGGAGCGTATAAGGAAAAGGCAGAGAAGAATGTGGGGGATTTGGCGGAGAAGTTGGGAGGATTGGGAATTTAATGAATACGCTTGGGAAACCTGTTTTTCTTCTGCGGAACTCGCCGTGCCGCTCGGGAGCGCTCCTGTGCTCGGCGTCGCGAGCTAGTCAGCCTTGACGCCTTACCGCCTGCGCGCATGAGCATTCCCTCGCTCTTGAGAGAAAGCGGCTCTTACCGCTTGCCCTATAGAGCACGAGCGAAGCGAGTGATTATGCGGGGTCCTCGGGCGAAAAATAGGAATTCACAAACTTCTCCGAAGTGAGGGAGAGGGGAAAGGAGGGGTGTGAGTATTACGAAACATATTCCAGTTCTGCGGGACGAGGTACTTACCCATTTGAATTTGAAGTCCGGCGATAATGTGATAGACGGCACGGTGGGCGGAGGAGGGCATGCGGAGGCGATGCTGGAGCGGATCGGGCTGGAGGGAAGGCTGCTGGGGATAGATGCGGATGAGGAGGCGCTGGAGAGGACGAAAATTCGTTTAAAAAGATTTGGAGAGCGGGTGGTATTGGTGCAGGGCAATTTCCGCAACTTGAAAAGTGTCGTCAGAAAGCATTTTTCGTATCCGGTCAATGCCATTTTACTTGACCTCGGGATTTCTTCTGACCAACTCACTGATCCCGGTCGCGGCTTCTCGTTTCTCACTGACGGTCCTTTGGACATGCGCATGAGTGGGAAGCGAGATGCTCCGACAGCCTCTGCATCGGTGGCGGTTAACACCCTCCCCGAAGCGGATCTTGCACGCATCATCCGCATGTGGGGGGAAGAGAAGTTCGCGAGATCAATCGCACATTCCATCGTGGTCTCGCGGAAGGCAGCGCCTTTCGCGATGACTCATCAGCTGGTCTCCGCGATCCTTCATGCTCTCCCCCCCCGTGCTCGTCGTCAGCGCATTCATCCCGCCACCCGCACCTTTCAGGCATTACGGATCTATTGCAATGACGAGCTCCGCGCGCTGGAAGAAGTCCTGCCGCAGGCGGTCGAGAGCGTGGCGCGCGGCGGCAGATTTGCGGTCATTTCATTTCATTCGTTGGAGGACAGGATCGTGAAGCGGCAATGTGCGGACATGGCGCGGAAAAAGATTGTTACCCTCATCACGCGGAAACCCGTGGAAGCGGGCATTGATGAAGTGAAGCATAACCCGAGAGCAAGAAGCGCGAAGATGAGAGTGATTGAAAAACTGTAAACAGTACACAGAGAATACTGCGCAATATAGTATTGAACACTGATCTTTGGTTACTGTTCGTCACCCGCCATGCTCGCTTCTCATACGTTCACGTTAAAGCAAGATGCGTTCGTAGAAAAAAAATCAGCGCCGAGAGGACGCAGGAGCGTTGCCGCACTTGGCGCGGGATGGATAGTGGGCGTGCTGGGGGCGACCCTGGCCGTGGGTGGCGCCTATCTCGTCACGCTCAATGCGCAATCCACGCGGGGGTTTGTGCTCGGCCAGCTCGAATCCCAAAAAATCGCGCTTACGCGGGACGTGCGCACGCTGGACAGCAGGATCGGCGAGCTTTCTTCCATTGGCGTGATTGAGACCGCTGCGCAGTCCATGGAATTTGTCGCCGCGGACGACGTGCAGTATTTTGTAGAGCAGACGGGGGTAGCGGCCGCAACCGATGCATCGGGAAACAGGAATTAGGAATCACGAATTGCAGTCTTTGCCGTCTTTCTCTTCATAATTCCTTATTCGTTATTCGTCACCTATGCGTCGGCGCTCTCATAGTGCGCGGCACGCCGGAGATGTCATGGACAAGCGGTTGAGGATCGTGCAGACCGTTTTTTTTGTGTGCGCGCTTGTCGTGGTGGGGAGGCTCGGCGTACTGCAACTACTGCAGTCGGACGAGTATACGGCGATGGCGTCGCAGCTGCGGGACGTGCGGAGGGTCATGGACGCGCAGCGGGGGGTGATATGGGTGCGGGAGCGCGAGGACGGGAGCGCGCTGTTTCCCGTTGCCCGCAATGTGAGCCGCCATCTGGTGTACGCCGTGCCGAAGGACATCGAGAATCCGCAGGACACCGCCGCGCGCATCAGCTCCCTGCTGGGCATTTCTCTGGAAGAGACGCAGGCGAAGCTCTCCAAGGCCGATGATCCGTATGAGCCGCTGCAACACCGCGTGAGCGATGAGACGCGCGCCGCGCTTGCCAGCCTCTCGCTCCCCGGCATAGGGTTTCAGCCGGAATACGCGCGCGAATATCCGGAAGGGATGACGTTCGGGGTGCTGACGGGATTTGTGCAGGGCGAAGACGACGCGCGCCGCGGGCAGTACGGGCTGGAACAGGGGCAGGACGATCTTCTGCGCGGCACCGCCGGCCTTATGGACGTGGAACGCGACGCGCGCGGCAATGTGATTCCGGTCGGCCGACAGAACTGGGAGGATCCCGTGCACGGCAGCGACCTCGTGCTCACCATCGATCATGCCATCCAGTACCGCGCTTGCAGCCGGCTGGACGCGGCGGTGCGGCAGCACGGCGCGAAGGGCGGCGCGCTCATCGTGCTCGATCCCATGACCGGCGCCATCCGGGCAATGTGTTCATCGCCGCGGTACGATCCGAATGCCTACGGGTCCGTGAGCGACATGGGCGTCTTCGCCAATAAGGCCGTGTCCGACGCATGGGAGCCCGGGTCCATTTTCAAAGCTATCACCATGGCAGGCGCATTGGAGTTTGGGGCGGTCGTGCCTGACACGACCTACACTGACATCGGCAGCGTCACGCTCGATACGGAAACGATCAAGAATGCCGATAATAAAGTATACGGCGTACAGACGATGACGGGCGTACTCGCCCAATCCATCAATACCGGCGCGGTGTTTGCCCAGCAGGCCATGGGCAAGACTGCTTTCAAGGAAATAGTGGAGCGTTTCGGTTTTGGCGCGTCGTTGAACATCGGCCTGCCCGCGGAGCATGCGGGCACGCTCGCGTCGCTTGACTATGCGGGCGATATTTTTGCCGCGACCGCATCGTTCGGACAGGGGATTACCGTCACGCCCTTGCAGATGGCGTCGGCGTTCGGCTCGATCGCGAACGGCGGCGTGCTCATGCAGCCGTATTTGATCGAGGAAGTCCGCCGCGCCGACGGCACCGTGACGCGCACCGCGCCGCACGAGATCCGCCGCGTCATTTCCTCCCGCACCGCTACCTTGCTGCGGGCGATGCTCGTGACCGTCATTGAGGAGGGGCACGGGAAACGAGCGGGGGTGAAAGGTTTCTGGGTAGCGGGCAAGACCGGCACGGCGCAGGTGGCGGCAGCGGGCGCGCGCGGATACGATCCCTCCAAGACCATCGGCTCTTTCGTGGGGTTCGGGCCGGCCGCCTCTCCTCGGTTTGTGGTCCTCGCTCGCATCGACGAGCCGAAAACAGTGCAATTTGCCGAAAGCACGGCCGCGCCGCTCTTTGGAGAAGTCGCCGATTTCTTGTTCCAATATTACCGGATACAGCCTGAGCGGCAAGTGGAGTGATGGTAAATGGATTAGGGTAAGGATGCCCGTTTCGTGAGGAGGTAATGTTTGGGGTCATCGTGCCGCATCCCCGACTACCTCGCTACTCGACTAAATCGGTTTCGTAACCTTTGTCCAACTGCCATATCTTATGTGGTACAATAAGAATATGAGCACCAAACATAAAATTGCGCAGTATGTATTAGGTGGTCTCGCAAGGCGCATTATAAAAAAGTATCAGCCGCGCATCGTCGGGATTACGGGCAGCGTAGGGAAGACCACGACGAAAGAGGCCATCGCCCTCGTGCTGGCCGAGCGTTTCAGCGTGCGCAAGAATGAGCGCAATCACAATACTGAGATCGGCGTGCCGCTGACGGTCATCGGTTGTGCGGAACAGCCGCGGTCGTTCGCGCACTGGATAGGGGTGCTGGGGCGGGCGTTCTGGCTGCTCGTGCATACGGAAAAGAATTTTCCCACCGTGCTGGTGCTGGAGATGGGCGCAGACCATCCCGGCGACATTGCCGCGCTCACGCGCATGGCGCCCTGCGACGTGGGCGTGATTACCGCGGTCGGGCCTACGCATCTTGAATATTTCCAGACGGTGGAGGAGGTGCAGCGGGAAAAATCAATTCTCGTGAGCCATCTGCGTCCCGCCGGCACGGCGATTCTCAATCATGACGACCGCTTGGTGTATCCCTTGCGGCAGAAGACGCGGGCGAAGGTGATGACGTATGGATTCGCGCCGGACGCGGAGGTGCGTGCGCGGGATTATCAGATGAATATTGACCCGTGGTTGCACGATCCGGACGCGCGGGTAGTGGGCGGGAGCGTGTTCAAGATCGCCGCGCGCGGCGCCGTGGTACCAGTAGGGTTACAAGGCGTCGTCGGTACGCCGCCGGTGTATGCCGCGCTCGCAGCCGCCGCCGCAGGGCTGGTCATGGGCGTCAATCTTCACGCCATTGCCGAACGGCTCGGGCGGCTGCAGCCTATGCCCGGCCGGCTCTCTCTGATCAAAGGCATCAAACGCACGCTGCTTATTGACGATACCTATAATGCATCGCCTACTGCCACGGCAGAGGCGCTCGCGGTGTTGGGCGCGCTCGTTCCCCCGGACCGGCGATCGTGGGCGGTGCTGGGCGATATGCTCGAGCTGGGCGCCTTTACGGCGCAGGCGCATCGCGAGGTGGGCGCGGCGGTGGTGGCCAAAGCGCATGCGCAATTTCTGGTGACCGTGGGCGAGCGGGCGCGCGATACCGCACGCGCCGCCATCGCCGCAGGCATGCGTGCCGATGCGGTCTCTACGTTTGCGCACGCGGAGGAAGCGGGAAGGTTTATCCAGAACAAGCTCGGCGAAGGCGATATTCTGCTGATCAAAGGATCGCGCGGGATGCATATGGAAATCATCGTGCGCGAACTCATGGCAGAGCCGCTTCGGACGGATGAGCTTTTAGTGTCAACGCATTGATCATGTTCGCCTTGTTTCGGAAATTGAAACGTGCTCCGTCGCTCGATGGGGCACGCGCTCGCATGGCCGTGCGGGTATATTGCGGCATGCGGGTTGCGGCATGCAGCATGCTCGCGTTATTGCTTCTGGGAGGAGGGAGCATGGCGCATGCCCAATCCGGCAGCATGCCCCTCATCACGGTGAGCGCTCCCTTTGCCGGCGCGGAGTGGATGCAAGGGAAGCAATATCAGATCATGTGGGCGCAGCAGTACACGGAGCGGGTGGATATCGGGTGGGGCGCGTGCGAGGCGTGCACGGCGTGGCTCGCGACCACTATGGGCGTGGATGCGAACGTCGCAACGGGATTTTACAATTGGACCGTGCCCGAGGATGCGAAGACGGGCGATGCGTACCGCATTACCGTGATCGGGAGAAAAGGAGACACGGCTGCTGCGCCGGTGACGAGCGGGATTTTTAAAATCGTGGAGAATCCCGAATTAATGCCCGATCTGCTCGTGGAGTCCGTACAGATCGGCACGCGCGCCGCAGACACCCAAGTGTTTCGCGAACAGGAGCTTTCGGACAAAGACGACGGCTGGGCGCGGCTGTGGGTGGTCAATCGCGGGAGGCGTCCTTCGGGAGAATGGAATTACGCCGTGAGCGTCGCCGGAGAGGCGGGGAGCTTTCAGTCGCTCAAGTACCGTTCCCTCAATGCGGGAGAAGGCATCGAAGTATTCTCTCATTTGGGCATACGAAATGCGGGGAGCCTGGATGTGCTCTTTTTCGTCGATCCCGGAAGCGAACGCTTTGAACTCAATGAGGGGAATAACGGGCTGCGGAAGGCATTCCTGATTAAAGAAACGGGAACGAAGCCTGATCTGGCATTGGTGACGGTTGCGGCACAGACGGACAAAGACGGCGTGATCTCCGAACTCGCGATGACGACGCGCGCGAAAAATTTATTGCCCCTCGGCGATCCTGTGGTCGTCCGCGTGAAGGCGCCGTCGCTCAATCGTGAATTCAGGCGCGACTATGCGCGTACAATGTTTTCGACGCAAAATACCGTCTTGGGGTTGCCCGGCTCTCCCTGGCCGGCGGGGAATTATCTGGTGGAAGTCATGCTCGATCCAGATACGCGGATAGACGAAGAAAGCGAAGCGAATAATACATTGTTAACGGCAGTGGTCATGGGACACTACGTCGGATTTCCCGCCACCGCACAGGAGACGGGGAGGGTGACGCCGCCGTTTGTGACGGTGGCGCCGCCTGTACCTCCTGCATCCGCGTCACTCCCCGTTTCGCAGATTATTCCTGCAGCGCCCAATGCGGCGCTCATTCAGCGGTTGAAAGGGGAAATACTCCTGCAAGCAGAGGGGCGCGGCGAGCTGTGGTATGTGGATCCTGTGAGCGGCGGACGTTGGTATCTCGGCACCGGCGAGGCTGCAATGCGCGTTCTTCGCGCGAAAGGGTTGGGTATTGCGACGCGGGATTTGGAGAAAATTTCGGTTGGAATTTCAACGCGCCTTCAGGGAGCGGACGAGGACGGCGACGGGCTTGAGGATTCATTTGAAGAGGCCATAGGCACTGATCCGCGCAATGCCGATACGGATGGCGACGGATTTGGTGATGCGACCGAAGCGCAGTCAGGCTATTCGCCCAGGGGCGCGGGCAAGTCTGCCATTGACGCGCGCCTTGCCGCGCGACTGGAAGGAAGGATTGTGCTGCAAGTACACGGCCGCGGCCAGGCGTGGTATATCCGGCAGGGGAAGCGGTATTATCTCAAAGGGGGCGAGATGACCGTGGAAATCTTGAAACAATTCATGCTCGGCGTGCGCAATAGCGACTTGGCGCAGATTCCCTCGGCGGAGTAGGTGTCTTGCGTCAAAAAAATATAATTGCTATCGTAGGGCGTGATGCGCCGCTATCGTCTAATGGTTAGGACGGCTGGTTCTCAGCCAGCAAATCAGGGTTCGATTCCCTGTAGCGGTATTTGTATCATAGCCGGGTTCGCCATGCACCATAAAGATGCATGGCGCCCTAAACCTTGATGGTTCAGGGCGATTCCCTGTAGCGGTAATTTATATTTCACTCATGTTGATTTTTCAGACCGCTGTTTCGTTAGTTAGTTGCCAGCGGTATTTTATTGCCTTGCAGACGTAGAGGCGCGGAGGGCGTAGGCAAACGACGTAAAAATCAACCACTGGCCGTCAAGGTCAGTTTTTTTGCGTGAGTCGGTGTTCGCCGCTTGACGAATCTCTCTCTCTCTCTGCTTAAGTGGTTGGGATAAATAACAAATAAAGGAGAGCGGCGGAAACTCTCTCGAAAATCGAGAGGGGGGAAGCCGGATAAAAACATGGAAATAGTGGCAAAAATTTTTTGCGGGCGACGGATCGCCTGTGTGAAAAAAGTAAAATCCAAGGAAGGATTTTACAAAGTCTTTTCCGGCGCCGCCGGAAAAGGAAAATTTTTAGGGGAGGTGAGGGAAGGTTTTGGGATTCTTTATCTGCAGCCCAGCAAGAATCCCATTATTAAAGAGGCTTTTAGCGAACTAGCCAAAATAATTTGAGTAATTGTTAACCACATGCTATCCTGGATGAATGACCAGGAAAAAACAAATACGGACCGTTAAGCTAAAATACAAAGACATTTCTCCTGTCCTCAATGAACGTTCGCGGCGGTATTGGGCAGCGACAGAGGCACGGTCATTGGGACGCGGCGGCATTACGATCGTGGCGCGTGCGACCTGTTTGGCGCACAATACGATCCGGGCGGGACTCGCGGAACTGGCGCGCCCCATCCACGCCGCTCCCCGGGAACGCATACGCCGGGAAGGCGCCGGCAGAAAGAAACTCACCGAGAAGGATCCCGAGCTTGCGGACGCGCTCGACGCCCTGGTAGAGCCGACCGAGCGCGGGGACCCTGAGTGCGCCCTGCGCTGGACCACGGCGGGCACGACGAGCCTCGCCGAAACGCTCACGAAGGGCGGACACGCGGCGAGTCAGAGGACGGTGTACCGGCTGCTGGTGTCGCAAGACTACGGCCTTCAGGCGAATCGTAAGACCGAAGAGGGTGCGGATCATCCTGACCGGGATGCGCAATTCCGTTTCATCAATGAGAGCGTGAAGCGCATGCAACGAAAAAATCAACCGGTAGTGTCGGTTGATACAAAAAAGAAGGAAAACCTTGGTAATTTCAAGAATAACGGTGAGGAATGGCGCAAGATTGGGGATCCACGGAAGGTGAATATGCACGACTTTGCCGATCCCGCGTTAGGGAAAATCATTCCCCACGGCGTGTATGACCTGTCGAGGAACGAGGGGTGGATTACCGTCGGCATTGACCACGATACCGCTTCCTTCGCAGTCGCCTCCATCAGACGATAGTGGAAACGAATGGGGAGCAAACGATATGTGAACGCGAAAGCACTGCTGATTACGGCTGACAGTGGCGGATCCAATGCCAGCCGCTCACGGCTCTGGAAAGCGGAATTGCAGAAGTTCGCGGATGAAACAGCCATGACGATTCACGTCCGCCACTTCCCTCCGGGGACGAGCAAGTGGAACAAGATCGAGCACCGGTTGTTCAGCTTCATATCGAAGAACTGGAGAGGGAAGCCCCTCCTCTCGCGGGCGGCGGTCGTCAATTTGATCGCGCATACCAGGACGAAAACGGGTCTCGCGGTGCGGGCGGCTTTGGATGAGCGCCGGTACGAAACGGGCAGGAAAGTATCTGAAGGGGAGATGGCGGCACTCAACGTGGAGCGAGAAGCGTTTCATGGAGAGTGGAATTATCGGATTACGCCAAACAGATAATACTCAAATTATTTTGGCTAGCTCGCTTATTGAGCCATTAACATTTGGGGGCGTACAGGCCACAAACCCGTACGCTCATCATTCGGTCATCGGAGCACAGGCCGGTGCTCTATTAGATGGTCAGGGAGGATTTCTCGGAAGTTTTGAAGGCGAGTCCTTGCTCGCCATCGCCGCCTATTGCTTGATTCAGAAATAGACGGCGAAAACACAAAGCCACAGTGTTGCCCCGGCACTGTGGTCTTTATTTTGAGTAAACTAAAACCGTTACCGAATCAATTTTGATTGTTGCGTCTGCGTCTTGCGCCGCGCGGGCGGCGATTTTTGCGTTGCCCAGCCAGTAGTCGTTCAAGACGAAATACGCGCGGCGGACGCCGGCAAGCTCCATCGCTTGCAGTATGGTTGCGCGCGAGGCTTCGCGGTAGACCATATCGAGATAATATTGATAGAGCGGAGAGGATGTGGGAATCGGATAATAAAAGAGAGGAGCGCACGATACCGCGCTTCGCCTTTCTTGCTGCGCGATCGCTCGGGAACGCGCCATGTGCTCGACGTCACGATCAAGCGGCCCTGACGCCTTTCCGCCTACGCGCATGGGCGTTCCCTCGCTTATACAGGAGGGAGGAAGAAAATATTGCTTGAATCCGAATTCTTGCAGCGCGGCGGCGGCAACGGATTGGTTCGCAAGGACAACATATGGTTCACCTGCCGCATTGTTTTCAATCCATTGGACCGCATCAATATCTGATTGCGAGACTGAAAACCCCCTGCTTTTGGCGAACGCGTCGACTCGCGGATATGCATAATACCAGCCGATGGTAGTAAGCGCGGCCGCGACAACCGAAGCGAATATGAATTTCTTGGGCGTTTCGCATAACCGTTGCCATATCAGGACGAGGGCATAGAGAACAAGTGGCAGCAACGTTATCCCGAATAGTTCAAGTATCCGTTCGGTGAATTCTGCCCGTTCGTAGACGATAATGGCGCTCAAATTGACGCTGCGCAGAAGGAGATAGCTCCCCGCGAGCGAGAGTGCGACAATCCACGGGACAATGGTAAGTCCGCGCCGTCCGTGCTTCCAGAGAAGATACGTTCCCGCAATCGCGCCTGACAGGAAGAACAGGGGAAGCGCGCGGTGCCAGAGTTCGGCAGTATGCGCGAGCGAGAGGAAAGGAAGATAGTGGGGGACAAGCGCAGGCAGTGCGATTGACGCATCGGAGGCAGGTACGCCGTTGCCATTGAGCATATTGCCGACCGCTACCAGTCCAGGGATGGCGAGCGCGGCGGCGGCCGGGATGACAAACATGAGAAAACCGCGGAAGCGGAGCGCGGGGCGGGAGAGAATCGTGATGAGCGTGAGGTAGACAAGCGCGGGAATGCCTGCAATCGCATGGATAAAGAAGGCGGTAATACCCAGTCCCCAGAGAAGCAGGAGCGGTATATGGCGGCCGGAAAGATAAGGGAGTGAAAGGAGGATTAAGAGAAGATAGAGCAGGTTGGCGAACGGCTGGGGGATGGTCACGATGAAATAGACGGGAAGAGCGAGGAGGCTTAACGTGGCGAGTAGTACGTGGTGAGGTTTTAGTTGAAAGGTTTTTTTGAAAGAAAAAATAATGAGAGACGGAGCGAGGAGGCTCGCAAGGATGGGCAGAAGCCATTTGTCGATAAGCGCGAGGGGGAGTGCCAGGAGTTTTGCGAGGAACACAACCAGCGTGTATTGGCCGACATAAAGATAGGGTTTGGGCGTGATGGTGCCGCTGTTGGCCAGGATAATTTCGGTCGCGCGATGAACGAACGGGTCAAAACCGAAGCCAATGCGGTACACAAGGAGCGCGAGGGAAAAGGAGAGGAAAAAGTGGAGCGCAAGGAGGGCATATAGAGGTTTGGCCGCTTCAAAAGACGCGGTTAATTCCCCCTGCGCGGGAATTGCCGCTCGGCTCTCGGCTTCGCTCACCGCCTTTGAGGCGGTGCCAAGCCCGCGAAGCCTCCGAGACGCTTTTGTATGCGGCCAAACCATCTTTCCTCTCCTTATGAGAAGAAAAAGAATGAAAGTGAGCAGGAAGTAGATGAAGAAGAGCGAGCGGGGGAGGGCTTCCCAGGGAGAGCGGATCGCCTCGTCGGTTTGATGGTTGAGGATGGCAATGACGGCGAATACATAGAGCGCTCCATATGCGGCAATGAGCGCCCGCGGCATCCAATGCGTCCGCAGCCACGAAATATTTTGTTCCCAACGGAGCTTGCTTTCCCGCTTCCCCGTTTCCCCGCTTTCTTGCTGAAGCCATCCGCGCACCAGGCTGTTCTCCCGTTTCCCGTCGATCACGAGGAGTGCTGCGGGAAGGATGAGCGCGAGGAAGGCGGCGTGAATGTCCGTGAAGCCCCCGAGGTAAAATGAAACAGACCCTGCGAGTATGATGAGGCAGAGTATGGTCAGAAGACCGAGACTCGCGTGCGCTTCAATAGCCCCCTCTCTCTTAAACGAGCCGGCAAGAAAAACAGTCCCGACGATCCACACCGCGCCTGCGGTCAGCCCCAGCCACGGCGATTGCCAAATAAGAATATTGAGCACCGCAAGCGTAAGCCCTGCTGTTCCGGCTGAAAACATTCCTATGCGTAAGGTCATGGAGGTAGTGTAGCAGGTAAGAGGTGAGCAAATAAAGCGCGTATGGTATGATGGGCGCATGAACAGACAAGCATTTATTTCAATTTTATGCGGATTTGGCTTAGTTTTTTTTGTTCTCGCGGTTTGGGCGAACCCGTATCGCTTTGACGCATCTGCGCCGGTATTTGATTCTCCGGACGAGACCGCGAATTATTTTTGGACGGCACGGGTGGCGCGAGGTGAGCCGTTGTGGTATCAGGAGCCTCTGGAGGAAATTGGCAACTCTTTGATAAAGCCCCGCAGCATGAACGTCGTCGGGGATCGCGTGGTGCCGGGGAGTTTTTTCGGATTGCCATTGTTATATGGTTGCATTGCTACCTTGTTAGGTGAGTGGGCGATTCCGTTTCTGACGCCGTTATTCGCTTCATTGGCCGTTATCGCGTTTGGATTGCTCACCGCAAAACTGTTCGGGAGAGGAATCGGGCTGATGAGCGCGGCGCTTTTGGCGGTCCTGCCGCCGTGGTGGTACTTCACGGCGCGGGGGATGTATCACAATGTGCTGTTTTTGAGTTTAGTGATGATTGGAGTGAGTTTGGTAATGTATTTATCATCAACAACTGTCATTCCCGCCCCGTATGCCGCTACGGGGCAGGCTCCGGCGGGAATCCAGACAAAAAAAGAAAAAAGAGATCGATTTTTATTTATTTTCTTTTCTGTATCCCCACTCTGGTCGGGGATGACATGGTGGGTGAAGTTGCTGGGATGGGGGATTGCGGGGTTGTTGATCGGATACGCAGTTGTGGTGCGTTCTTCGGAAGCCGGATGGGTATTTGTATTAGTTTTCAGTATAGTAGTGTATCAGTTTTTCAGTTTATGGAAGCGTGAGAGTCTCAATACATTTCCCTGGCTCGGATGGTTGCTGTTTGTCGCATGCGGGATGTTTGCATTGACGCCGCTGTTCGTGACGAACATCGAGCTGTACGGCGCGCCGGTGGCGATCGGATACCGCGGCGGCGTGGGACAGGAGTTGGGCGAATTTTTGAGGCTGCTGCCGCGGCCTGAATATCGTAATTTATTTTTTGCACCCTTCGGCGTTGATATCATTCAATTGAAGCGGACGGTCAAGGGCTTCCTTATAGATTTTTTCCCGTGGTGGACGTGGCCGACGACGATGGGAGCGGGAGTAGTTGTTGGTGCCGCATTGGCAGGGATTTTTCGTCAGCGGAAACAGAATATCAATCAACCCCTCATTAGTAACGATCGTTATATATGGGGGGTAGATTGGAAACGGTGGAGCGCATATCTTTTGACGTGCGCGGTTATCAGTTTTTTGTTGATTGTATATTACGGTTCGTGGGAGTTTACGGACCGAATTGACGGGCAGGCGGTGTCGCTCAATACGTCGTTCTTGCGTTACTGGCTGCCGATCTATGTCATGGGAGTGCCGTTTATTGGTTTATTAGTTTATTGGTTTATTAGTTTATTTAAATTGAAATGGCTGCGGATTATGGTTGCTGCCACGGCAGTGTGTGTGTTTACTTATCCCTCCGCCGCGCTCGTGCTTGCGGATACCGACGAAAGCCTGATGATAGTGCGCAGTCGCATGCCTGCGGCGGCCCTGGAGCGCCGGGCGTTTGTTGGATTGGTGCCAGAGGACGCGGTCGTCATTACCTACCCGCAGGCGGATAAGGTCCTCTTTCCCGCGCGCAGGCGTTTGATTACGGCATTGGTGAATGCGGAAGATTATCGCGCGGTGCAAAGGCTCGCGACAGAGGCGCCGGTGTATTACTATACGTTTGCGACTCTGCAAGAGGTGGAAGCGATTTCACGACGTGAATTCGAGCCGTACGGCATGCGGCTGACTGATCCGCAGCGCGTATTCAAAAACAGGTGGCTGTGGCGGGTGGCGCGTGATGACACACCCCTGTGAGTCCCCTCTTGAGAGGGGATTGAGGGGTGTGTTTATGAATCATTAAAAAGTTGGAGTCCGTCAATAAATTTGTTATGATGTATGTAAGAATTGAATTATGATCTACACGCCTCCCAAAAAAATTTTGGAACGTTATGCCGACGTGCTCATTAACTTTGCGCTCAATAGCGGCAGGGGGATGCGGCGCGGCGAGGTGGTGCATTTGCAAGCGCCTGAATGCGCGAAGCCGCTGTACGTTGCCCTGCGTGACGCCGTGCTGCGCGCGGGCGGCACCTATATTTCCTCGTATATTCCGGATGGAGTCGCGCGCGGGTATTACGATCTTGCGAGCGAGGCGCAGCTCACGACTTTTCATCGTAATTATCATAAGGGGCTTATCGACGAGATCGATCACTCCCTCTACATTATTGCGGAGACCGATTTGAGGGAGCTGGAAGGCGTGGATCCCGAAAAGATCATGATGCGTTCGAAAGCGCACAAGCCCTCCATGGACTGGCGCAGCGATAAAGAAAATAAAGGAAAATTTACGTGGACGTTGGCGCTCTACGGCACTTCCGCGATGGCTGCGGAAGCGCGCATGAGCCTGCAAGAGTATTGGCGCCAGATTATCCGCGCGTGCTTTCTTGACGCTTCAGATCCGAAGAAAGAATGGCGTAAGGTTTTCGTGCGCACCGAAGCGTGGCGGAAACGTTTGAGCGCGCTCAAGATCAAGCGGCTGTTTATTGAGGGCGAAGGCGTCGAGCTTACGGTGGGGCTGGGGGCCGGGCGGGAATGGATGGGAGGGTTAGGCCGGAATATTCCGAGCTTCGAGCTCTTCACTTCGCCCGACTGGCGGCAGACGGAAGGATGGATCGCGTTTAACCAGCCGCTGTACCGTTATGGGGCATATATTACCGGCATCCGTTTGGAGTTTAAAAAAGGCGAAATCGTAAAGGCGACCGCGCAGAAAAACGAACATCTCCTCAAGACGATGATCGCGACCGACAAGGGATCCCGCCGCCTGGGAGAATTTTCTTTGACCGACCGGCGGCTTTCGCGCATTACGCGATTCATGGCCGACACGCTCTTTGATGAAAATATAGGCGGCCCATTCGGCAATATGCATCTGGCAGTGGGGCGGGCGTACAAGGATGCGTATACCGGCAATCCTTCGCGCCTGACGAGCGCGCAATGGGCTAAGCTGGGCTACAATGATTCGGTTATCCACACTGACATTGTCACCACCACGCGCCGCACCGTGATTGCAGAGTTGAAAGGAGGAAAAGAGAAGGTGATATACCGCGATGGACAATTTGTTTTATGATGGTATCAGGTATCAATACTTGCGTTGACGTATTATGTATCTCGTATTAAGTATTAGGGTTTTTGTCCAATACGTTATACGTAATACATAATACGATGGAGAAGATTGCCTATCGTTTAATTCGTTGTTTGTTGTGGTGTATTATCGTCGCAGCTTTCGTTTGGTTTTTCATTCGCGACCTTAATCCCTCGGGAACACTCACCGTCTCTTACGATCTCTGTCGTCCCTCGCCGTACATTTCAGAATTTTCTCCACTTGGGCGCGTGCTGGATATTGAAAAAAGAGATGGGTATTGCGTGCAGAAAATGGTCATCGATCCGATCTATGTGGATGTGCGCCTGCCGCAGCGCTACGATACCGCGACCATGACCGTCGTTTTTCAGAAATCCGATGAACAGCCGGTAAGCGCCGGCCCGTGGATTTCCACGGCTGAATGGCAGTGGGCGCTTCAGGCGCTTGATGAAATTGCAACCTCGTCAGATGGCTGGCAGACTGCTGTGGCGCAGTTTGATATACGCGAACGCCCGTTGGATCATCGCAGGCTTCGGTTTATGCTCTCGTCGCCCGGCTTGTCGGAGAGCGGGCGCGAGGTCGTGCTGCGGGAAGCGCGTTTTACCTTTGAAAAACCACGATTCAGCTGGGCAATCATGAAACGATGGGCTGCAAGTTTTTATGATCGATAGCGCATTTCTGCCGCCACTCGTACGCGCATTGAGAGACGCGTCGCTGGTTTTCATCGGCGGCAGTTTTGTGCTAGAATTCATCAAAGAAGGGCTGGTATCGAATGCGGCGGATGTGCATGTATTTCTCATAATAACCATTGCCCTGTGTCTGGTTACGTTGTCATTACCTAAACCAAATCACCCATGACACTTCTTTTGTGCGCGAGCATGCAATTTATCAAGGAGATCAAGGAAACCGCGGCGACGCTTGAGGCGCAGGGGCATACGGTGCATCGCCCCGGCGGGTTTGAACTGTGGGAAGAGCATGGACGGGAAAAGGGCGAGGACGGCGAGCTTGAATTCATGCGCGAGTACGACATCATGCGGAAACATTATGGAAAATTGAAGGGCGTGGATGCGGTCCTGGTGTTGAATTACGAAAAAAACGGCGTGGCGGGATATATCGGCGGGGGAGTGCTCATGGAAATGGGATTTGCGCATGTGCTCCAAAAGCCCATTTATCTTCTCAATCCAATTCCTGACGTGCCATATCGCGACGAGATTGAAGTGACGAATCCGGTGGTGTTGGACGGGGATTTAAACAAAATTCCATTGCAACACACCCCGCCCTTCGGGCGCCCTTCTCAAGAAGGGAATCCAGAATTCCCTCCTACGGAGGGGCCGGGGGGTGGTTCGGTGCGCGCAGGCGCCATGAGGCGTGTGCAGACGTTTGACAGCGCAGGCAAGGAGAACGGTTTTCTCATGGAGCTTCTGAAAGACGGACGGAAAACCCGCGCGTACCTGACATGCGTGACACCGGGTAATTTCAAGGGCTATCACCTTCACCGTGTCCGCGCGACTAATTATGTGGCCATTCGCGGTACCATGAAAGTCGTGTTGTATGTACGGGAGGGAGGGGCGTGGAAGCGCCAGGAACACATTTTGGAGAGCACAAAAGGCGCCACGCTCTCTATTCCTACCAATGTCGCGACGGGATTCTCAAGTGCGACCGATGAAGAGGCGTGGATGATCAATTTCCCGAACCCGCCGTATGATCCCGAGCTGAAAGACGAGCAGGTGGAGTACACGGAGGAAGAGCTGGAGGGTGGAGTATTGAAGTAAGTGGGATGGAGCTCTCGTATTACGTATCAGGTATTACGTATTAGTGCATTAAAGCGTTTCGCCTAATACGTGATACGTACTACCTAATACGTCAATCATATGGATTGCATCTTCTGCAAAATCATCCGCCACGAGCTTCCTGCGAAGACGGTGCTTGAAAACGATGCGGTCATCGCCTTTCTGGATATTCATCCGCTGGCTTCCGGGCATACGGTCGTGATACCCAAAGCGCATGTGTCCACGGTAACCGAACTGTCGCGCGAAGCAGTCGGGCCGTTTTTTCTCGGGGTGAAAGAGGTCACGCACATGATCGACAAAGCGCTCAAGCCCGATGGCTATAACATCGGCTGGAACCACGGCGCTGCCGGCGGGCAGGCGGTGGGGCATTTGCATGTCCATGTCATTCCGCGCTGGCGTGGCGACGGCGGCGGCTCGATGCATTCGATCGTGCATAATCCTCCGCGAGAAGATTTGGAAAAGATACAAGAAAAATTAAAAGCAGTGAAGTGACGTATAAGGTATTACGTATTAGGTATCACAGAATTGTAGGAATATATCAAACCCTAATACATGATACGAAATATATAATACGAAATCAATTACTATGCGTTCACACATCAAAGACATTTCTTTAATAAATCAAGGCAAACGTCGCATTGAGTGGGCGGCGCGGGAGATGCCGGTATTGAAATTGATTGACGCGCGGTTTGAAAAAGAAAGGCCTTTTGCGGGCGTGCGCATGGCGGCCTGTTTGCATGTGACCGCCGAGACTGCCAATCTCATGCGCGCGCTCCGTGCCGGCGGCGCGGAAGTGCTGCTGTGCGCGTCCAATCCCTTGTCTACCCAGGACGATGTGGCGGCTGCGTTGGTCAAGGAGGGGATTCCGGTATTTGCCAAGAAGGGAGAAAATCGCGAGACGTTCTACCGGCATCTGATCGCGGCGCTCGACCATCTTCCACAATTGACGATGGATGACGGCGCGGATCTTATTCATTTACTGCACACCAAGAGAAAGAGCCAGATCAAAGAAGTGGCAGGGTCGTGTGAAGAGACGACTACGGGGGTTATCCGTCTGCGCGCGATGGAAAAGGAAGGCAAACTCCGTGTGCCCGTCATAGACGTGAATGACGCAAAGACCAAGCACTTTTTCGACAACCGCTACGGCACGGGACAGTCTACGGTGGACGGCATTGTGCGGGCGACCAACGTGCTGTTGGCAGGCAAAGTGTTTGTCGTCGCAGGCTACGGTTGGTGCGGCAAAGGGCTTGCGATGCGCGCGAAGGGCATGGGCGCGCGGGTGGTGGTGACGGAAGTGGATGCGGTTGCAGGGATTGAAGCGGTGATGGATGGATTTGAGGTGATGCCCATGCAGAGAGCGGCTTGCCTCGGAGACTTCTTTGTTACGGCAACGGGTGATATCAGTGTCATCCGCCGCGAACACATGATCAAGATGAAAGATGGCGCGATTATGGCGAATACCGGGCACTTTAATGTAGAAATTGACGTCGCTGATTTGGAAAAGTGGGCTGTGGGAAAGAGAGAGGTCCGTGATTTTTTGGTTGAGTACCGTCTGAAGAACGGAAAAAAAATTAACTTAATCGCCGAGGGGAGATTGGTCAATCTTGCCGCTGCGGAAGGCCATCCTTCTGCGGTGATGGATATGAGTTTCGCCAATCAGGCATTATCCGCCGAATATCTCTGGAAGAACAAGGGGAAGCTGCCCGCAAAGGTAATTTCGGTGCCGGAAGCGATTGATGCCATGATCGCGCGGCTAAAACTCAAAGCGATGGGAGTGACCATTGATAATCTTACTCCAAAGCAGCGACGTTATCTTCAAAGTTGGAGGGAGGGAACGTAAGTCGAGTGAATGAGGAATTATGAATAATGAATCAGGGAAGATTGAAACATTCTTTGATCTCGATGCCTGGAAAGAAGGCCATACGTTCGTGTTAATGACATACGCAATAACGAAAAAATTTCCACGAGAGGAAATGTTTGGTTTGGTGAGTCAAATGAGAAGATGCGCGGTTTCAATTACGTCGGGAATCGCGGAAGGCTTTAGTCGGCAATCGTATAAAGAAAAAGCGCAGTTTTATTCTCTCTTAGGGTTCAATACCCCGCAGCTCTGCTGCGATATCGAAGCATGATTCAGCTTTGATACCTCGCAGTTCTACTGCGAGGAGTATTCATTTCTATCGGACTTGGGTCGGTTACTGAGTTACAAAATCAGCTCGTGATCGCAAAAGATGTTGCATTCATCAATCAAGAGGACTTCGAAAGAATGTATGCACAATCGGTCAAAGTTCATAAAATCCTTAACGGACTCATCAAAAGTTCCAAGGCCATAATTCGTAATTCCTAATTCATTATTCCTCAATGATCGACCTCCATACTCATTCGATTCATTCCGATGGGACGGAAACGCCCACGGAGCTGGTACAACGGGCACGCGATACCCGTTTGACTGCGTTTGCCATTGCCGATCATGACACGGTGGCGGGGCAGGAGGAGGCGCTTGCCGCGGGCAAGAAAACGGGCGTACGGATGATTTCCGCGATTGAAATGACGGTTGATTTTTACGGAGGACACATTCACGTATTGGGGTACGGCTTTGACCTTCACGACGCGCATTTATCAGCTGCGCTCGGGAAGAGAGCAGAGGAGCGGAGGATTCAGTTTTATGAAAAAGTCTCTCTTGCGAATGACCGGTTGCGCGCGGCGGGAAAAGGGACGCTTGATGCGGACGCGTTGCTTGATTCAATTCAAGGAAGTCCCGGACGCCCGCATATCGCCCGCGCAATCGTGGAAAGGGGATGGGAGCCGACATTTCGAAAGGCGTTTGACGCGTATCTGCTTGATTACGCGCCCACATCGCCGGCACTGTCTCCCTCCGAGGCGATCGGGCTGATCCATCGCGCCGGCGGATTTACCTCGCTTGCACACCCCGGATCGGATGAGATTGGTTTGAGACGGTGTGCAAAGAATAAGACAGAGGAACGAGAGGCGTTTGCGGAATTAATCGCAAGCGGTTTGGATGCGGTGGAAGCCTACACGCCGGCCCACAGTCAATTACTGATCAATAATTATTTATCATTGGCAAAAGACTTCAATCTGCTCATCACGGGCGGCACGGACTGGCACGGGCCTTCATTTGACGCGCCTGCGCCGGGAGAGTTTGAAATCCCTGATAGTATCCTTGATCACGTTTTGCAGGCGATAAACAAAGGGTAATAAAAAGCAACACACCGGGTTCAGATAAACTTGAACCCGGCGTTTTTTATCTTCCGTCGAAGAGGGACGTGCAGTCCCTCAATCCACCCATGCACTTCCCGAGAAGTGCAAGGGCGGAGTCGCGCTGCGCAGTTACTACTGGCAGCAGGGCGAGCCCTTCCTCGGAAATCTCGACCGTTTCTCTGAGCTTTTCAATGGTGCTGGTAAGCAGCCCTTGAGCCTCATTTTTGGTCGCGACTTCGCGGCCAAGTGCATCCACCGCCCACCCATATTTTTTCACGGCTTCCCCAGACATAGCCGTGATCTTCCCTAGAGCCGCGGTCGTGGCTTCTAGGGTTGCCGTCAACTGCACGATCGTGCCCGTCGCCTGGGCAAGATCGCTCTCAAACGCCTGTTCGCGCTTGAGAAAAAATAATGCTTCCGCCCCGATAATTATCAGGACGACGACGATAATTAAAAAAGTTTTCATTTTTTCCTTTCTTTTTTAAATTAATTTAACCGCGTAGCATACCAGAGAGAGAGAGAGAGAGTTGTCAAGTGGTTGAAAAGCAAGTATAATAATAGTGAATTTAGACTGATCATTAGACTGAATTTAGACTGATCCCACGGCTTTTGTGACTACCGTAGAGCCATTTTCCACGCCTTTTCTCTCCGCGTTTGTGTTGACGCCGGACGCGTTGCCGTTTACTGATAAGGAAATGGCGAGCCTTGACGAGGAACTTGCGGAATACGAACAGGTGTTTATGGATCCCGAAGTCGAAAGGCATCTGATCAGTAACAATGAGCTACTGGCGTCGTTTGCCATTTCTAAGGCAGAGAATTCATCCCTGACCCTGCAGGAGGCGCAGGAAGTCTATGGCACAGTCGTGCAGAAGCGCGCGTATGATTTTATTACGAAAAAATTAAGCGCGGGAAAGAAGCTCACGGTACGGGATTACGAAAAGCTGGAATTTTTCAACATTGCCAAAACATTTCGCACGCTCAACCAGCGGCCGTTTCACTTCAGCCAGCTTACTCCCGCCTTTCTGCGGC
>Ga0209541_10003848_pt1 | contig 27167 bp, 39 predicted proteins | sample RifCSPlowO2_01_FD_184027 | JGI IMG/M metagenome (GOLD analysis project Ga0209541, IMG submission 184027) | Groundwater microbial communities from Rifle, Colorado - Rifle CSP2_plank lowO2_0.1 (SPAdes) (version 2) | ecosystem: Environmental > Aquatic > Deep subsurface > Groundwater | place... | reverse complement strand
GAAATTCCTTGCGCACTCTTCATAATAAAAATGTTAAAAGAAAAAACTTATGGAGGAAAAAGAGCTACCCAAAACTAAAGTATTGGGTATCCTTTAAATGTAATGAATCTAACAGGATTATTAACTATAATAAAAAGGGAAAATCTGAGGACGATAAAAATAATAAACCAGGTAATTTGGCCGCCGATAATTTCATCTTTGCTGTATATATTTATTTTTGGATTCTCGCTCGGAAAAAATTTTGACGTCGGAGAAGTTTCATACCTTGTTTTTCTTGTTCCGGGGTTAATTATGATGAATGTAATCATGACTTCTTATGAGGAAAGCTCCAGCTCCTTATTCTTGGGTAAGTTTATCAATTACATACAGGAATTGCTGATAGCTCCCTTGTCTTATATAGAGATAGTTTTTGGATTCTTGTTCGGGAGCATTTTAAGGTCTGCTGTCATCTCCTCCTTGATATTTATAGTGTTCAAGTTTTTTGTTAAAATAAGCATATATTCGATACCAATGTATTTGTTCTTCCTGTTTTTTGCCTCCATGCTGTTCGCTTCCATAGGATTAATAATGGCTTTATGGGCTGAAAGGTTTGATAACCTAGCTGTGTTGAATACTTTTTTTATAACCCCTTTGCTGTTTTTCGGCGGCGTATTTCACTCTATTAATCTGCTTCCCGAATTTTTCCAGAAGCTGAGCTTACTCAATCCATTATTTTATATGATTGACGGGTTTAGGTTCAGCATCATTGGAGAGAGTGATTTCAGTGTTGTGTACAGCATGGTTGTCTTGTTTGTTCTAAGCATTGTTGCTTTTTTATTTTCTGTTTACTTATTTAAGAAAGGATATAAGTTGAGATCTTGATTTCTTTTTTTAAATAATGCTAATGATACTCGATTTGCTGACGAATAAACAACCTACAAAAATACAAAAAATTTTAAATATTTCTTAATAAGGCAATTATAATATGCTATATTTAAAAGATTCTTATAAAAAAGAATTTGAAACTGCGGTGGAAGATGCAGATGGAAACAAAGTTGTACTTGCTGGCACTTATTTTTATCCTAATTCTGGCGGCCAACCTTGTGATACAGGAACAATTTTTCAGGAAGATAAAGAATTCAAAATTATGAATGTAAAAAAAGAAAATGGGAAAATAATCCATGAGCTAGATAGAGAAGGTGTCAAGGCAGACGGCAAGGTGAGATGCATTATCGACTGGGAAAGGAGATATAAATTGATGAGGATGCATACTGCAGCGCATATAATTAGTGCAGTGATAAATAAAGAAACTGGCGCGATGATAACTGGAAACCAGCTGGATGAAGAAAAATCGAGAATTGACTTTTCTTTGGATGATTTCAAAAAAGACCTGTTTGAAAAATATATAGAGGAAGCTAATTTGGAGATAAAAAAGGACCATAAAATAACAACAGAAATAATTTCAAAAGACGAAGCTGAAAAAAAAGAAAATTTATCAAAACTTGCGAAGGGGCTGCCTGTAGAATTAAAAGAGATAAGGATAGTTAAGATAGGCAGCATTGACGAGCAGGCTGATGGCGGAACTCATGTAGCTTCAACAAAAGAGATAGGAAGAATAAAACTGCTGTCGATAGAAAACAAAGGGAAATCAAACCGGAGAATATACTTTAGCTTAGAGTAATGCTCCTGCCGAGATTTGAACTCGGGTCTTGGCCTTTCTTCCTCCTTTTGATCAAACATTAAACTTTTTTAAAGTCTGAGTCGAGAGGGCCAAATCACTAGTCTCAGTTTTTTACAAACCAATTTGACCGGGCTAGACCACAGGAGCATAAATATTTATTTATTTTTCTCACTTTTAAACTTAACCATAAATGTTTTAAACCCGAAGAGTTTTATCTCTGCCATGAAAAAGAGGTTTGGATTATTTGTTTTTTTATTTCTAGTAAATGTAGCTTTTGCACACGAAAATGATTTTGGGATTGACGAGATCAATGAGGTAAATGAATTTGCAGCAAATGGATTTTTCGAGGATTTTCTTCCTTTGCCTCCTGTTGTTGCAATAATTTTATTTTCTTTCATTCCCTTTTTAATTCTTTATTTTACACGTAAAAAAATTACAAGGCAACATATTTATTTTTGGATAATTATTTATTTTGTCGGCGCAATTACCTTAGTTATCATCTTTGACACAATTAATCTGGCTATTAATTCTGAAACAAAAGGCCCGGTGCACTGGCATGCTGATTTTCAGATCTGGAAATGCGGAGAGAAACTAGATTTAGTTAATCCAGAAGGTTTGGCCAATAGAGTAGGCAGCAGACTATTCCATGAACATGGAGATGGAAGAATGCATGTCGAGGGTATTATTGAAGATGTTCACGATGTGGATCTGCATAATTTCTTTAATTTCATTGGAGGTAATTTGAGTGAGTCTTCTTTTAAACTTCCTACAAATCATGATGTTGTAGAAGTTAATGATGGAGATTTGTGTAATGGAGAAAGAGGGGAAGTGCAAATATTTTCCTACATAGTTGACAATGCAAATGCCAGGCAAAAATCTGGATTTTTAGCAGAGCAATATATATGTAATGAAAATTATATTATCTCTCCATATCAAGATGTTCCTCCAGGAGACTGCATAATCATTGAGTTTGATAAAAGAAAAAATAAAACTGATAAAATATGCGATACATATAAGCTAGCTGTTGAGCAGAATAGGATGGCGGTTGTGTAATGGTTGAGGCAGTTTTACCGACAGTTCTTACAGTAATAATAACTGCATTAGTTGATTCAATAAATCCTTGTGCGATCGGAGTTTTGATTTTATTGGTTTCTGTGATGTTGGCAACTAAACAATCAAGAGCAAGAATGTTTTTTCTTTCAAGCTTGTATATTCTTATTGTTGGCTTGATTTATTTTATAGCAGGTCTTGGATTAGTGCAATTTCTTCATACAATTCCGCTAGTTGTTACAATGATACTATCTGTTGCTGCCGCAATTGTTTTAGTCGTCGGAGGTTTAATTGAAATTAAAGATTATTTTTGGTATGGTCGCGGGATCTCATTGCACATTCCTGCAAAAGCAGTGAAGATGATACATCGTATGAGCAAAAAGGTGACTTTATTTGGAATCATTTTTCTAGGAGTTTTTGTGGCTGCTGTCGAATTGCCATGCACAGGCGGGCCTTATCTTGCAATTACCTTGTTGCTTGCTCAGAATTTTGATTGGATTGCTGTTTTGTTGCTAGCTTTGTACAATGTTGTTTTCGTCCTGCCTTTAATTATAATAGTTGGAATCGTTTTATTAGGTGGAAAAATATATAGCATAAAAGTATGGAAGCAAAAATACAGGAGGTATATGAGGCTTGCAGTTGGGATAATTTTAATATTGTTAGCATGGTTGCTAATCTTCATTGCAAATGGGAGGATAAATCTAGGATAGATAAAAACAAAATGAAAATTGTGCTCGTTGAAAAAAGAGACGGAAGATGCGAGAAATTTGATGAGAAAAAAGCGTATGATGTATTCTGCAGAGTCGGCTTTAATGCGCACTTAAAAGAAAAAGAGGCTGAGAGGCTGGCTGATAAAGCGATGAGTGACTTGAGAAAGTTTCTTAAAAACAAAAGGAAGATAAAGTCTAGTGAGCTATTCGAGCAAAAGATTAAAATACTAAAGAAATACAACAAGGAAGCAGCGTTTTTGTACGAGACGCACAGAGACATCAACTGAACTTTTTTAGGAAAAATATTACGGAAAATAAAATAAAGAGGTAAAAAATGGCAGCTAAAAAGAGAAAGAAGACTGCGAAGAAAAAAAATAATGTTTGCAAGGTATGCTAGAACTTACCAGATTATCCTTGGATTACCATCCTTGAATCTACGACGTAGCCCCTTCTTGAATCAAGAATAAAGGGGTTTATATCTAGCTCTTTTATTTCGGGATACCTTTTTGGAATATTTGAAACCACGACTAAAACTTTCTTTAATAGCTTAGTATTTAGTTTTATATTTCTGAATCCATGAAATATTTCTTTTGCCTTTAACTCATTCATCATACCCTGCGCTTCCTTTTCATTAATCGGGCATTTTCTTATGCTGAAATCCTTTATTATTTCTGTGTAGATGCCTCCGATTCCGAATAATATAATGTGGCTGAATGTTTCATCTTTCTTTATTCCTATGATAAAATTCTGGCCTTCGAAATAATCCTGGACTAAAATCCCGTCGAGCTTCAGCTTTAATTTTTTGCCTATTTTTAACAGATTGTTGAAGTTTTCCCTTAACTCCTGCCTGCTTTTTACAATTCTTACCCCTTTTATATCTGATTTGTGCAGCGCATCTTTGGAAATTATTTTTAATGCTAAAGGAAATTTTAGATTCTTTATATGCTCTAATTTTTTAACTAATTTATTTTTTGCTACTGGAATATATCCTGAAAGAATTTTGTCTGATTCATATTCTGTTAAAATTTTCTGCATAGAATAATTGATCTTTTGAATCTTTAAATACTTAACCAAAACATTTATAAAGAGTAATAACTACTAATTAGTAATATCATTAGGGGGTATTTTGTCATGGAATCTGAAATGATAAATCAAAGTCCTGATCAAGAATCAGCTGTTACTTTGGAAGAGCAGGCTGTTGAGGAAACTCAAACTCAAGCTGAAGATGCTCAATCAGAGGAAACTGCTGAAGAAAAAACTTCAGACGACTGGAATGAAAGTTCTGGTGAGACTGAAGATGAAGGAGAAGAAGAGGAATAATCCTCTTTTTATTTTTCTCTTTTTTAGGTAATTTTTATTTTTTTATATAATTAAGGCAATTTTTATAAAGACTGAGTTCTTGTAAATTTTAGAGGGGATTATATGCTAAATAGGCTTTTGATGTTTTATGGTACTGAATGCTCACATTGCCACAATGCAGAGCCAATAATTGACAAACTCGCTAAAGAGTTGAAATTAAAAATAACTAAGTTAGAGGTGTGGCATAATTCTGAAAATAAAAAAATTATGGTGAAGCTTGATAAAATAGATTGTAGGGGAGTTCCTTTTTTTTACAACGAGAAAACTGGGAAGGCTTTATGTGGCAATCAAAGCGAGGCTGTTTTCAGAAAATGGATGAAAGGTGAATGAGGTTGAGAAAGATAATTCAGAAATTCAGCATCGAATATTTGCAGATACTAAACGAGAATGGAAGATGTGATAAGAGATTAACGCCCTCATTAAATAAAAAACAGATTAAAAAAATGTATGAGTATATGGTTTTGACAAGAGTTTTCGACGACAAAGCTTTGAAGCTGCAGAGGCAGGGAAGATTAGGAACTTATGCTCCGACTCGTGGCCAGGAAGCATCTCAAATTGGATCCGCTTTTGCTATACAAGATGGAGACATGGTTTTTCCTGCTTTTAGAGAGAATGGGGTATATTTACTTCGTGGAATGCCAATGGACCTATTATTCCAATTTTGGAAGGGAGATGAGCGCGGAATGAATATCCCTAAAAATGTGAACATGTTTCCTGTTGCGATAACAGTCGGAGCTCAGCCTTTGCATGCAGTTGGATACTCAATTGCCTTGAAGTACAAGAAAAAGAAAAGCGCTGTTGTAACTTATTTTGGAGACGGCGCTACTAGCGAAGGAGACTTTCATGAAGCTATGAATTTTGCAGGCGTTTTCAAAGCTCCTTGTGTTTTTATCTGCCAAAACAACCAGTATGCAATCTCTGTTCCCGTCGAAGAGCAGACAGCGTCTAAAACTTTAGCCCAGAAAGCTATTGCTTATGGGTTTGAAGGAATTAAGGTAGATGGCAATGACGTTTTTGCCGTATATAAAGCTACATTCGATGCGCTGAAAAAAGCAAGAAATGGAAAAGGCCCAACTTTAATTGAGTGCTATACTTACAGGATTGGGGATCATACAACAAGCGATGACGCCAAAAAATACAGGAAAGAAAGTGAAGTGAAAAAATGGGAATTAAAGGACCCTATTTTGAGATTGAAGAAGTATATGAAGACAATGAAAATGTTTTCTGAAAAATATGAAAACGAGGTTTTGAAATCGGCGGAGAGATCTGTCGAGAATGCAGTTGCAAAGGCTGAGTCTACGGCAAGATTAAAACCTGAAAATATTTTTGATTATACATATGCTTCATTGACTGAAGAATTAAAAGAACAGAGAGAGCAAATCAAACAGGAAAATTTTTCATCAGTTGAGAAAAAGAAAATTAAAGTTGGCGACGGAAAGACAAGCGTTGTTGGAGAATTAGAGGAGGCTTAAAAAGAGAAGATTATAATGATTAAAAAGAAGATAATCCTTGATTTAGATGTAATAACGGTTGCAGAATGGGATAAAAAAGAAATTGCAATCAAATTTATCAATAGAGTGAAATTTGGAGAATTTGAAATTTTTACACCTTATTCTTTTTTTGATTTGCTTGATAAATGGAAATATGAAAAATTGAAGAAAAAGATAAAGAGGTTTTATGAGTTATACTCTGAGGAGATAATTACTCCACAAAGATTAACAGAAAAATTAGAAGGGCTAAAAATAAATGAAAAGATAATTAGCAATGATATCTTAAGAATACAAGTAAAAGAAGAGGATATACTTTTAGTTATTATAACAAGTATGTTTAACTTAGATTATTTAGTCACAATGAATAGAAAACATTTGAAAAATAAAATGGAGGTTATAAATGATATACTACAAAAGCACAAACTTAATCCTATCAAGATTGTTTTGCCAGATGAGATCTAGATTTCTTTATTTCAGATACGTCCTTCAAGAATTTCTTAAGCATACCTTTCTTAATTTTATCTGCAAGAGCTATTCCATCAATCTTATTTCCTTTCATAAAGTTAATATATTAAATAGAGTTTATAAAATTTTCGAAGGGGTGAGTTGAATTTTGGAAGATAAAATTGTTAGGGTAATTCCGCATTTAAGGGCTAGTGCTGCTTGGAATCTTGCATTAGAAGAGGCTATTTTTTTGAAAGCCAAATTAGACATGTTTAAAGGAAGAGAAGTGCAGCCCGTTGTCAGGCTTTATTCTTTTGAAAGACCTTCTGTCATTCTCGGATACAGGCAGAGGGCTGAAGAGGTAGACTTAGACTTTTGCAGAGAATTTGGAATTGATGTGACTATGAGAACAACTGGAGGAGGAAGTGTCTTGCTTGGTGAAAAGGATTTGCAATATTCTCTTTTACTGCCACTTAATTATTCAAAAGATTTATTAAAATTGATTAATGAAAGAATCATCAGCTCATTACAAGATGTTGGTTTTTCTCCGAACTTGATTACTAAGACAGGGCATCCGGTAATTAGATTAGATGGAAAAGCATTTGTTTTTGATGCTCAAAGAAGAGCCTATAAAAATGGAAGCGATCTTATTCTGCATCACGGAACAACTTTGGTTGATAATTCTGATTATGAAAATATGCACCAGGCTTTGAAAGCAACTAAACAGGAGATTGAAGATTTAAGGGATGGAAATGTGTGGATCGGCAGGCAGAAACAGTTTAGAGAAGCCGATTTAGTCAGCGCATTTCAAAAAAATCTTCCTGATAATGCTACTATTAGAGTGAAAGATTTTACAGCAGAAGAAATTAAGCTGGCAAGAAGGCTGTATGAAATTTTTTATACTAATCCTGAGGAGATTAAATCTGGAAAGAAAAAATTCGGAATATGTTACCTTCCAAGCACTCCATATAATATGGCTTGGTATACCGCGAAAGATAAAGATGGAAAAGCTAAACATTGTTGAAGCAATCAATCTTGCACTGAAGCAGGAAATGAAAAAAGACAAGAATATTATTTTACTTGGAGAGGACATCGGCGAAGATGGGGGAGTTTTCAGAGTAACTGAAGGACTTGCTAAATTATATGGAAATGAAAGAGTGATAGACACACCGCTTGCAGAATCTGGAATAGTAGGAGTTTCTTTAGGAATGGCCGTTGCTGGATTAAAGCCAGTTGCTGAAATTCAATTTGAGGGATTTTTCATGCCTGCTTTAGATCAAATAATAAATCATGTTTCAAGAATAAGGAACAAAAGCAAGGGAAGATACACTGCATCTTTGGTTATTCGCTGCCCAATTGGAGGAGGGATAAAAGCACTTGAGCATCATTCAGATTCTCCTGAAACTTATTTTGTGCACACTCCCGGCTTGAAGGTTGTAATTCCAAGCAACCCATATGACGCAAAAGGTTTGATGATAAGTTCTATTCGAGATCCAGATCCTGTTATTTTCTTTGAACCAAAAAAAGTTTACAGAGCAATAAAGCAGGAAGTTCCTGAGAAAGAATATTTAATTCCAATTGGAAAAGCTAAAATTGTAAAGGGAGGAAGCGATGTTACATTGATCACTTACGGGGCTGCTGTGAAAACTGCTTACGAGGCTATTCAGCATATCTCAAATATAAATGTTGAGTTGATTGATCTAAGAACATTAAAGCCGATTGACACTGAAACAATAATTAAAAGTGTTAAGAAAACAGGAAAAGTTGTGATTGTGCATGAGGCGCAGAAAACACTTGGAGTTGCTGCAGAATTGATTGCAAGGATAAATGAGAAGGCATTTTATAGTTTGGAAGCGCCGGTTGAAAGGGTAACAGGATACGATATTATTGTTCCGCTGCCAAAGCACGAGGATTATTACTTTATTAACCAGCAAAGAATAATAAATGCAGTTGAGAAGGTGATGAAGAATTCCATTTAGCTTTAAGTTCCCTGATGTTGGAGAAGGAATTACTGAAGGAGAGATAGTAAAGTGGCTTGTCAGTGAAGGAGACGAAGTTGAAGAAGACCAAAACATTGTACAGGTTGAAACTGACAAGGCTGTTGTTGATTTACCTGCCCCTAAATCCGGAACAATTCTGAAAATTAATTTTAGAGAAGGAGAAACTGTAAACGTAGGGGACGTTCTTTGCGTTATTGGCGATAAAAATGAGAAAGTTGAGGCTCGTAAAGAAATCCCTGCAAAAAGAATTCCTGTCAGAAAACAAAAATCATCTGAAGTATCTGAAGAAGAAGTTTTCGAGGTGCCTCATTCTAAAGCCGTTCTTGGAACTCAGGAGACTGCAAAAGTTCTTGCTTCTCCCGCTGTAAGGAAAAAAGCAATGGAACTTGGAGTTGATCTAACTAAAATAAAAGGAAGCGGAGATCAAAAAAATATTTTGATGAAGGATTTACAGCAGCATGCCAAAAAATCCGGCATTGAAAAGGAGGAAATACCGCAGCAAATTGTTCAAGTAAAAAGAAAATACGATGAATATGGATACATTGAAAGAATTCCATTGAAGGGAATAAGGAGAACAATAGCTCAAAACATGATGAAATCATTGCAGAATTCTGCTCAGCTGAGTGCTATGGAGGACATTGATGTTTCTAGGTTGTGGAAAATTCGAGAAAGGGAAAAGAAGAATCTTGAAAGACAAAATGTGAAATTAACTTTTCTCCCATTTATAATAAAAGCAACTATCGCTGCTCTTCGTGAAAATCCAATTTTGAATTCGACAATTGAAAATGAAGAAATTATAATTAAAAAATATTTCAACATTGGTATTGCTGTTGAGACTGAAGCTGGATTGATGGTTCCTGTGATTAAAAAAGCTGAGGATAAAAACATTATTCAGATAGCGAAGGAAATTGTTGAACTTGCAGAGAAAGCAAGAGCAAGAAAAATAGATCTGATGGATTTGCAAGGAGGGACGTTTACAATTACAAATTACGGCAGCGTCGGAGGAACTTATGCAACTCCTATATTAAATCCTGGAGAGGCTGGAATATTGGGGCTTGGGAGAATATTTGACAGAGCTGTTTTTGTAAATGGAAAATTAATGAATGTGAAAATACTCCCAATAAGTTTGACTTTCGATCACAGAATCCTCGATGGAGCTGAAGCTGCAAGATTTATTGAAAGCCTGAAGAGATTCTTGGAAGACCCTGATCATTTATTGCTGGAGATGAAATGAACTTGAATAATTTTTTTAGAGCAAAGAGCATTGCTATTATTGGAGTCAGCAGGAATCCTGCTAAGATAGGCCATGTTCTGTTTAGAAACTTGATTGATGGTGGATATAAAGGGAAAGTTTATCCAGTTAATCCTGAGCTGAAATATTTATTTGATATCAAGGCTTACAAGTCTGTTTTAGATATTTCTGGAAAAATTGAGCTTGCTGTTGTTGCAGTCCCTGCAGAACTTGTCCTGAAAGTTGTAAGAGAATGCAATGAGAAGAACATCAAGGATATTTTGATTATTACTGCTGGCTTTAAAGAAATCGGGAATAAAATTTCAGAGAATGAGCTGAAAGAATATTTGGAGCTGCACGAGATTAGATGCATCGGAGTCAACTGCCTGGGTGTTGTTGATTTTCACAATGATATTGATTTAATTTTCCTGCCAAGAAGCAGATTGAAGAGACCTGAAGCAGGCAATATAAGTTTTGTTACTCAGTCAGGAGCATTGGGGAGCGCAATCCTAGATTTATGCGCTTCCAACGGCTACAAGTTTTCAAAGTTTATTAGTTATGGAAATGCAACCATTATTGACGAATCTGATATTTTAGAATATTTACTGAAAGATAAGACAACAAAAGTTATCTGCTTGTATTTAGAGGGTGTTAAAGACGGCGAAAAATTTTTTTCTGTTTTGAAAAAAGTTGCGAGGAAGAAGCCTGTTGTTGTTATGAAAGGCGGCATCAGCGAAGAGGGAAAAACAGCAACCATATCGCATACAGGTTCATTAGCAGGAAAAAGCGAAGTTTATTTTGGGGTATTCAAGCAGACAAATGTTATAACTGCCTATTCCCTGGAGCAGATGCTTTACTTTGCATCAACTTTCAGCAACGTCAACAAGGTTAAAGGGAATAAAGTTCAGATCATTACTAATGGGGGAGGCTATGGAGTTATTACAACTGACAGTGTGATTGAGGCAGGAAATTTAGCTTTGGCAAAAATGGATGAGAAGATTAAAAATAAGTTAAAAAAAGACATTAATAATGATCTAGTTTCTTTTGGAAACCCCCTTGACTTGATAGGCGATGCAGACACTGAAAGGTACAGAAAGTCTTTAGATTCTTGCGTTAGAGATAAAAAGATAGATGCCATAATCTTGATTGTGCTTTACCAAACTCCCTTAATTACAACAGACATAATCGAAGTTATTTCTGAATACCATAGATTTGGAAAGCCAATTCTTGTTGTCAGCACCGGGGGAAATTTTACTAGAGTGCTGAGGGATGCTCTTGTCGACGAGGGCGTTTGCACCTTTGAGTTTCCCGAGCATGCTGTTAAAGCATTAAGTAAATTAGTTGAATATTATAAAAAATAATTCTTCTGTTTTGTCAGAAAAATAATAAGTTTATTATAATAGTTAAGATGGATTACTATATAATGTAATTAATCTATTTTTATAGAAAAGTTTATATATTAGTTAATATACATCACTAATATAATGAAAAAAAGTGATGTAAAATTGTTTGAAATAGCAAAGAAATTAAGGGGCTTGCAGACAGTTTCAACCATAGCAAAGACACTTAACATAAAGAAAAGAACGGCAATTAACTACGCTTGGAAGTTAAGAAAAAACGGCTATTTAACTACTAGCTATGCAAGAAATAAAATTAGATTGTATAGGATAGACCCATTAAGAAGAAAAAAAACAGGTTATAGCTTATATAATCTGATAAATAAATATTCTAAAGTTAAAATATCAGCAAGAGAAGATTATATTATTCACTCTAACAAAGAACCTAGTGTTGAGGAAGTATTGGTAAGAGCTATTGATACAAAGGAGTTTAGAATTGTTCTGGCTTCTTTAGGATTGTTTAATAAAATAAAAAATTGGTCAAGGCTAAAGGAATTTGCTGACAGATATAAGATTGGAAGGCAAGTTGGAGCTTTATATGATGTTGCAAGAAAAACAATGAAAGTTAAAAGGATGGATGAAAGAACAAGAAAAGCATTGTTGAAAAGTAAAAGTGAAAAATTCATTATTAAAAATTTCAAATCAAAAAATTTTAATGATGTAGAAAGAAAATGGGATGTATTTATACCATTTAACAAACAAGATTTAGAGGTATATGAAGAATGGTCAATATAGGGGGGCAGGAAGAGCTATTCAAGGTCATAGGAAGAGAATTAAACAGAAGAATTGAATGTTATGCTATTGGTGGAAGTGCCATGATGTTTTATCAAGCAAAAGCTGATACCCAGGATGTTGATTTGGTGTTTTTAGAAAAAGGAGACTTGGAGAAAATAAAAAAAATCCTGGAAAGAATAGGATGCATAGACAAGAAAGAATTAGTAAAAATTTTCAGAAGATACAAGGACAATAAAAATAGGCCGATAATGATGGCAGGGAAAAATAATGAGAGATTTGATTTATTTTTTAAGGAGATTATTACATTTGAGATGTCTGATACTATTGCTGGCAGAGTTAAAGAGGTTCATGAATTTAATAATCTAATTGTTAAAATTATAAGCCCTGAAGACATTATCCTGTTAAAATGCGCGACTGAAAGAGAAAAGGACAGATATGATGCTTTAAGGTTAATGGAAAAATTTGACATAAATTGGGACATAATAGTAGACGAAGCCGTTAACCAGACAAAATTAGAATCTTATTTATTCCCTGTATATTTATATGATTTCCTTGAGGAATTAAAAGAGGATTTTAAAGCTGACATTCCAAGAGATGTTTTGAGGAAAATAAGAAAAATAAGCGAAGATTTGCTTGTTAAAAAATTAGAGAAGAAGTAATGCAAATACTCTCAATCGCCCATCGAAAAGTATTTATAGTTATCTTGGGGTTATAGATAAGATGAATCCATATTTGATTGCTGGAATCGCAATTGGTTTGCTAGTGCTTTTTGTAATCTTTTTGTATAATTCCTTAATCCGGCTAAAGAATAATATAGAGAATTCCCTCTCGCAAATAGATGTCCAGCTGAAGAGGAGAAACGACCTTATACCAAACTTGGTAGAAACAGTGAAAGGCTATATGAGGCATGAAAGAAAGCTTCTTGAAAATATAACAAAGGCAAGAACAAGCATTCTAAAAGCAAAAACAGTTGAGGCAAAATCAAAAGCTTCAAACATGCTTTCCGAGACATTGAAGTCTTTATTTGCTGTTTCTGAAAATTATCCTAAGCTCAGGGCGAATGAAAATTTCCTGCAATTGCAAGAAGAAATTTCAGGCACTGAAAATAAAATAGCGTATGCAAGGCAGCATTATAATGACATCGTCATGGAATTTAATACAAAGATAGAAACATTTCCAAATAAAGTATTTGCAGATATTTTGAAATTTACAAAAAGGCCTTTATTTGAGGCAACCGAGGGGGAGAAAAAGAATATAAAAGTCAAGTTCTAATAGTTTGTTATGCGATTAATGTTTGAGGAAATAAGGAAAAACAAAATTAAGTCATGGATTCTCGTCATTGCATTTACTGTGGTCATTGCCAACTTGGGGGCTGTAATCGGTTTTATTTATGGCAGCTTATATTTTGGAGTCATCTTAGCCTTGATAATATCCCTGATCTATATATTCTTCAGCTATTTTTCAGGGGACAAAACCATATTAAAAACGTCCGGGGCTAGAGAGGTTACAAAGAAAGAGTATCCATATCTTTTCCATTTAATCGACGGGCTTGCAATCTCGGCAGGGATACCAAAGCCAAGAGCTTATGTCATTGATGATTCTGCATTGAATGCATTCGCAACAGGAAGAGACCCTGAACATGCTTCAATAACGGTTACAACAGGGCTTCTGAAAAAAATGAACAGGCAGGAGCTTGAGGGGGTAGTAGCACATGAAATGTCCCATATCAAAAATTACGATGTCAGGTTTATGATGCTTGTTGTTATGCTGGCAGGACTAGTAACATTATTGTCTGATTTTATGTTTAGAAGTTTTTTCTGGAGCAGCAGAGGAAAATCAAGCAATAGAAAGGGAGGAGGCGTGTTTGTTGTCATTATAATCGTAGCAGTAGTTTTAGCAATTTTAAGCCCCATCATCGGCCAGATTATTCAATTCTCCATTAGCAGAAAGAGAGAGTTTTTAGCTGATGCAAATGCTGCAGTCCTTACCCGTTACCCACCAGGTTTAGCAAGCGCTCTTAGGAAGATTGCAAGTGACCCCGACCCACTTGTTGACAAGGCAAATAAAGCGACAGCCCACCTTTTTATCTCAACACCTTTTAGAAAAGAACATGGGATTTCAAGATTGTTCCTCACCCACCCACCTTTAAGTGAAAGAATAAAAATACTGGAGGAGATGTAACAAAAAAGAAAGATATGCCAAAATTAATTTTATCTGGAGGCACTGGAAAAAATAATGAAGAAAAGACTAATTCTCTATTCCGGAAATTAGTCAAGGACAAGCCCGTATTATACATTCCAATTGCGAGGGGAACTAAGGACTATGGGGAATGCTATGATTGGATTGGTTCTATATTGCCGGGAAATAAGATAAGTATGCTTGTTGACTTTAGATTACAGAAAATAAAACTTAAGGGCTTTGGCGGGATTTACATTGGCGGCGGCAACACTTTCAAATTGCTGAAAGAGATAAAGGAGAATAAATTCGATAAAGAGCTTGCTAAATTCGACGGAGTGATTTACGGCGGAAGCGCCGGAGCAATTATTTTTGGAAAAGACATCTCGACTTGTTCTTTCGGAAGTGAAAAGGATAAAAACATTGTAAGATTAAAAGACCTAAGAGGTTTAAACCTGGTTAACAACTACGACTTACAATGCCATTATTATCATAAAGAAAAAATTCAAACCCTTAAACACATTAAAAAAACAAAAACCCCGATTATTGCTTTGCCCGAGGATTCCGGGATAATTGTTGATAATGAAAAAATTGTTCCTGTGAATAATGTGTATTTGTTTAGATAATTTCAAACTTTGTACTGGTGAGATTCTTTATTTTCAATGTGTATTCTTAATTCTTGTTTGACTTCGTAAACATCCTTGATTAATCTGTTTAATTTCTGGACTTGAATCCCGATAAAATAACCAATAGAACCAACACCCAAGAGATCTGCTATAATGGGGCTGTTTAATATTCCTGCTAATCTAAGGAATAAGTATATTAGAAATATGAAAAATGCTACCCAAGCAAGAATTTCCTTCAAAGGAGTTTTTATTTTTCTCATCAAGAATATAAATTTCTCTGTGCTTTTAAATTTTTCTCAGATCCATGCATTGGAATAATATATACCAAATAATGGTAAAATTATACCGAAACTTTTTAAATCTTAATTACTTTTGTAATAAAAATGTTTTTATGTTTTTGAACATATCTGACTATCCTCTTTCGTGATATTGTATTACGAAAAATTTAAATATAAGAAAGAAAATTACAAATTATCATGAGCGAGTTTTCAGTTCATTTTGATTTGTATAAGAAATTCAAAAAGGATGCTGAAAATGAGACTCTCTTTGAGGGAACGAGGGTCGAGTCATATTTTTTAGCAGCTTTTCATCTTATAGAATCATGCGCCGCTAAGGAGAGAATACACATTAATAAGCATCAGAAAGTGAGGATCTTTATAGAAGAAAATGAATTCTTATTTAGAGCAGATAGTGAAGCTATATGGAGAAGTTTTCAGATTATTGAAAACCGGCTAAGGCCTAAGTTTACTTATTCTATGTCGTGGACCGAAATTGATTTGAAGAAGGTAATTGAGAATTTTCAGATTATTGAAAGTACCTGTATAAGGGGGATTGGTAATGTTTGAAAATATTATTGAAGAAATAAAGAAATACTTTGGGAATAAAAGATTTATAGACTCAATTATCCTTTTTGGCTCTGTTGCAAGAGGAGAAGCAACTAGTGGTAGTGATATAGATCTGTTAATTGTAATGTCTCAAAAAAATAAAATAGCAGAGAGTTATATATCAGATACTATTTTACAGATAGAAAAAAAATATGCAGTTAATATTCAATATATCATTACAGATAAAAAATTTGATAAGGTTAACAAGCAGTTTTTAGACACTATTTTAAGAGAAGGGGTTGTGATTCATGGAAAAATTCCTGCAGTTTCAATCCAGAAATTAGATCTTGAGCCTTATTCCTTGATAAAGTACGATCTTTCACAATTAGCACATTCAGAAAAAATGAAACTGAAAAGGATCATCCTTGGAAAAGAAACTAAAAAGAGATACAAAGGAAAAGTTTACATAAGCAAAAAAAAGGGTTATCTGGAAGAATATGGAGGGATAAAAACTGGAATTGCATCAATTTTGATACCTGAGAAATATGCCAAAAAAATAGCTAGAGAATTGAGAAACCGTGGTGCTAAAGTAAGAATAATTCCTGCATGGCTTCAAAAAACATAATTCATGTAAATCATCCAAAAAATATATAAACAAACACAACAGTTCTAATTAAACATGAAAAAAGAGGCAGCAATATTATCCTTAGTAGTTATTTTAATAACTGGTTGCACCCAAACCCAAGATCTTTTTTCCAAATGGTCTTCTAGCCCCCCAATTTATTATTATTCTGATGCAGAATTAAGCTTTTTATCAAAATATAACTTAGACCCATCCCTTATAATTCCAGAAATCTGTGGCCAAATAATCTCAGGAGACCCCTCAATAGAAAAAGGAAAAGACGGAGAGCAATGTTTCACAATATTTAAGAAAAATGAAGCATTTATGCAAAAAAACTATGAAGTTTGCAAGGAAATTTACTCTGAAGAAAAAATAGAAACTTATGAAGAATGCCTTGCACCAATAGTTTCTTATTCTGCAATACTATTAAAAGATCCTAACTACTGTAGCGAGTATATCTCAAATCAAAGAGTATTAAGTCTATGCGAGAGGGATTATAATGAATATGCATAAAAAAAGATTATTTGGAATCTTTGTATTTATCATACTTTTATCATCTTCGGCTTATGCTGTAGAATACACTCGCAAATATCTAAACGGCCGTGACAGTTCAGGAACTGCCATAACTGGAAGCACTATGTGCTCCAGAGAAAGCAAGGGAGGTTGTTTAGGCATGGAAAGTTGCGTATCAACTTTTTGTTTTTATTATTGGAAAGGGTGCTCAAGAACAGACTATGATGCTGGATGGGAATACAGAGCAGAATGTGAAGGTGTAGCTCCCCCTCCACCACCGCCTCCTCCACCACAACCCCAAGTCCAACAAGGACCCTACTGTGGAGATAGAAGGTGCGATTGGACCTATTCTTATAAAGAAGCATGTAAAGCAGGAACTCACCCTGATGGAACTCAAATTAATGCTTGTACCTCAGATTGTAGACAATGTAGGGAAGATGTTTATCCAGGAGAAAGTACATGGTGTAAAACAAATTGTATGGCAAACAACGGCCCCACTCAATACTACCCAACCCGTTGCGGAGATGGCTTTGGACACACGTCTTTAGGATACACTTTTAGCGATTTTTATTGTCCTACCCCACCTCCAGGAGAAACCTGCGGAACTTGCAAGGGGGCTGCTTTATGCGGAGACGGAAGGGTTGATAGTCCAGAAACTTGCGATGATGGCAATAGAGTTACTGAATCTTGTTCTTACGGAAGTTTTCGCTGTACTGTATGCGATAGCGGGTGCAGATTGGTTTCAGGAATAACTTCCGGATGCGGAGATGGAAAAGTAGCCAGCCCGGAAGCTTGCGATGATGGCAATAGAAATAATGGAGATGGCTGTAATCCATATTGCGGAATAGAGCCAGGATTTACCTGCAATAATAATCAGCAGCCAAGCAGCTGCGGAAAAAACATCGATGTTTGTTTTGACGGCATTGACAATAACGCAAATGGTGTGGTAGATGAAAATTGCGGGGGCTGTGCAGACTATAATTCAGACAATAAAGTTGATTTTGATGATTTTCTATTCTTTGATGATTGCGTTGGAGCAACAGGGCCGGGAGGAGCTTGTACTGCAGTAGCGTTTAGCAAATCTGATTGGGACGATGACAGGAAAGTGGAAGGAAACACTTTTTATCCAAAGGCAACAAGAAGCGATTTCAATAATGACGGCGTGGTAAATAACGATGATATGGCGATCTTAGCAGATAACTTTGAGGCTTCGGGCAGTGCAATAAAAAACCCTAAAACAGATATAGATAAAGACGGCGTTGTTGATTTTGATGATTTTTTATTATATTCAGATGACTTTGGATTAAGCACAGCTCCAGGAGATGACCAAAGATGCATTATGCAGCAATTAACAGAACAGGCAAATAATCCAGGAAAATTACTGGGTTGCAGTCAGCAGCAGCAATGTGCAATAAGAACTACTTTTGTGGGTGGCACTCCAACAGCTGCGAATAAATGCCTGAACTCATTCTATTGTAATACAGATGCTGTATGTTCATTTAGTGAATTTGGAAAAACAGATACTTCAACATATACAATATTACCAGAAGGACGTGAAGGTGTTTGCTGTTCTAAAGATACATTTTGGAATGGAAACACTTGCGAACCTAGAAAAGCAGATCCCTGCACATGCAATTACAAAATCTCTCAAAAGGAATTTTGGAATCCTGCAAGCGGATGTATAAATGTTAATACAAAACTGGCTTGCTTGGAAACTAAATTATTTTCAAGAGATCCACAAAAACTGACATTAGATATATTAAAGAGATAATTAGATATTTAGAGATTTAAATTCTCACTATAGTCAAAAATAGTATTTGGATTTTCAAAAATCTCATAGAAGCTATCAAAAGCTGCTTTATGCCTTGGTTTAGTTGTTTCTCTAGTGCTTGCATAGTGACATATTGAGCTATCTCTGCTATCAAGAGACCTGTCTGAGCTATGAGCAAAAGGTCCGCCATGGCAGTCCATTTCATGAACCAAATCTGCATAAGAAGCACTATTACGTGCCTTTATAGTCATAAAACTATATATAACTCTTCTTTTAGGATCATAAACAAGGCCATAATCTGCACTCGCTGGAGTCGCACTATCATCTCTATAGAAGATAAAACTATTATCAGAAGTCATAATCCTGCCCCTTGATCCATCATAGTTTTCAAAGGATACATTATAAATTTTTTGATAATTATCTACATCAACATATATAATTTCCAAAGGAATGTTATAATCTGTCTGCTCAGGCCATTGTTCAATTACACTCTCAAAATCTCTTTTTTGCTCGTCTATCAGCCTTGGACCAGTCCATAATCTCGGGTCTCTCGGCTCACGCGAATCCCTGCTTGGGCCAACCCAAACATAAGCCTTCTCGGGTTTCCAGCCAACACCATATAAGACATCATCATAGTAATCATCAAACTCAGCACTTCTTTTAATATTTATTTTAATTCTTTTATTTGCACTTGCACTATTTGGATTCGTAACAGCGAGATTAACATATCTTTCTCCATGATCATTAGAATTATAATTACCAACTGGATCTATAGTTAATAATCCTCCATTTACAGCCAAGCTTAAAGCTTCAGTTCTGTAAGAATCTAATAGGAATTCCATATATTGTCCATAAGGTGCAGTATTCTCCTTATTGTGTTCAAACTCATTATTCTCAACTTCAAAATTCCAAGTTAATTCAGAATCATTAAAATTAGGATCTGAAACATAGTCATCCAAATTCAGCCTGTGAACATTGCCTATATTTTGCCCTGAAACCCACTGAGGAAAGCTGATTTCATTAGGAAGACTTAAAACAGGAGCAAGATGCTGAACATTCAATACTCTAGATAATTCATTGCTCTGGGCTCCAAAAGAATCTGAAACCTTTAAAGCAACTAAATATTCTCCTGGTTTGTCAAATATCCTTTTTAAAATTCTTCCATTAACTCCTATTTCCTCATTATTAATCAGCCAGCTGTAATTTAAGCTGTCATTCTCTCTATCTTTGGCAGCTGCACTAAATTCAACCTCCTCTCCAACATTGGCTTCATTCCCATTACTGGATTCCAACCCAGTAACTTGAGGTATGCTATTTACTCTTCTCCCAAAATTATCTGCAAATAAAAGAAAATCATCAAAATCAACTATTCCTCCATTTCCATCCAAATCATAATCCTTATTTGAAGCCCCAAAATTATCTGCAAATAATAAGAAATCATCAAAATCTATCTCATGATTATAGTCAAAGTCTCCAGGATTTCTTCCATTATAAGGTATTTGCAAAATCTCGGAATCCTGGGCAATCTTGGGGGCTGCTAACATCTTTGAATAAGATGCATTAACCATAGCAGCTAATTCTTCATTATCCCCAGCAGCATTAATTATTTTTTCCCTAGCCTGCCCAATATTCTCTACTCTAACTTCTTCCTCAGGTCCATTTATATTCCTAGAACTAACACCCTCTCCACAGCCTGCTAATGCAGCTAAAGCAGTTCCGTATAAAATTCCCTTTCTAAGCAAATTTTTCATGGTATTTTTAAAGATAAAAAGAATATATAAATCTTGCTGTTTTGTTATTATAGGGGAGGAGTGAAAAATAAATAGAAAGCCTTAAATATTATAAATATGATTAATAATAAAAATAATAATTAGGAGGCTAAAATGGGGAATATCTCTATTTCAGTACCGGATGATTTAAAGCAAAAAATTGCTAATTTGGAAGAAGTTAATTGGTCAGCTGTGGCAAGAGTTGCATTTGAAGAAAAGATAAATCAGATAGAATTTTTGAGAAAAATAATTAGTAAAAGTAAGCTGACAGAAAAAGATGCTAAAGAGATTAGCGACAAAATAAATATTAGTATGGCAAAGAAGTTCAAGAGGATGTAAGCATGCAGATTATTAGTGATGCTAATCCTTTGATTTCTATTCTTATTAAACCAAGCAATTCAATTTTATTATTATTTCTTGAAGAACTAGAGCTGATTGCTCCTGAACTGCTTTTTGAAGAGATTGGAAACAATAAAGGGATAATTATTGAAAAATCAGAATTGACAGAAAAAGATGTAAATGATTTTATTGACTTATTAAAAAATAGAATTAAGATTGTTCCCGAGGAGTTTTTTATTGGCTATAGAGAAAAAGCTGGAAATATTTGCCCTCATGAAAAAGATATTACTTATTTTGCTTTAGCTTTATTTCTTAAATGTCCTATTTGGTCGAATGAGAAAAAATTAAAAGAGCAAGATTATATTAAAATCTATACAACCAAGGAATTAATAGGATTGTTTGGGATATAATTTTTATGCTTTATATAACAAGGTCTCCAAGTTTAGGGCCGAGAGAACTTCTGCTGTTAATTCCACCGCCAGCTAAAGCTGTTCCGTATATTGCACATCGTCAAATAATTGCGTTTGGCTGCCCCCTCCTTCGTGCTTCGCACAGATAGTTTTGCCTCCGGCTCGAAAATGTTACGACTTGGGAATGAAAAGATTTATAAGGTTTAAAACAATACCTACCTATAACAAAACAAGTTTAGAGTAGATAATCATGAAAACTTCAAAATTTAATGTATTCGTACGAGAGGGTAATGGAAATGAATTAGTTTACAATACCTTAAGAGGTTCTATAAGTAGAGTTAATTCAGAACTAACTCAATTGTTAAAAAGCAGAGCGATAGATAGTCTTGATAATCCTTCATTAGTTGATTTGGTTGAAGATTTAAAAGAGCAAGGAATTCTGATCCCTCCGCGATTAGATGAATTAGAAGAATATGCCCAAATACACCGAAGATGGAAAGAAGGAAGAGAAAATGTTGAATTTAATGCTCTTTTAACCTATGATTGTAATTTTGAATGCCCTTATTGTTATCAGGGTAGAGGAGAAAAAGGACAAAAAATTCATGGATTCAAATCTATGAGCCCCGAACTATTGAGTGCTACTAAGAAATTCATCAAGAAAACAACTGCTGAAAGAGGAGCAAAAAAATTAGAGCTTGTTCTTTATGGCGGAGAACCTTTCTTATATGGTGCAAGAGAAATGGGAAGAGAATTAACTGAAGAGGTTTCAGAATGGGCAAGAAAAAATAATATTGCTTTTGGGTTGCATGTCTTAAGTAATGGGAGTTTAATAAATGAAGACATTGTTAGATGGCTTTCTGGTTATGGAACTAGATTGCAAATTCCTGTCGATGGCGATCCAGCAATGCATAATAGATATAGATTTTATAAAGAAGATAGGAGAGGTTCTTTTGAAGATATAGCGAGAGTTTTAGGAATGACTAGAGGGACAAATGTCGAGACACATATTAGAATAAGTCTTACAGACGAGACATATCCGACAATGGAAAGACTATTAGATGAACTTAAATCTAGAGATTTGACTCATGTTTATCCAGATTTTTGTTATATAACTGCCTTTACTGATGCGTGTGCGGATTTTGAAGAACATACATTATCAGATCTGAAATTATTTAAAGTAATGCCTGAACTTTGGAGAAAAGCTCATGAAAGAGGATTTCCTTTAGATATTCGACCACAAGTTCAACCACTTCCTTGTAGCAGTGTTGCTGACGGTTCTTACATAGTTGATCCTTTTGGTGAAGTTTACAAATGCTGGGAACTTGTTGGATTAAAGGAGCACAAGGTTGGGAGAATTAATTTTGATGGAGATCTAGAAAAAACTGCGGTTTATGGAGATGTTTTAGAGAGAAATCCTATTAACATTGAACAATGTAGAGAACATTCATACCTTCCAGCATGTGGTGGCGGTTGTGTTTGTAAAGCACAATGGCAAAGCCAGACATATCATGCTCCTGGTTGTGGAACTGAAAAATACTTATTAAAAGATAAAGTTAAAGTTTATACAGAAACTCTTGATTTATCAGATAAACCAACAATCCAATCAGATCCTTTCAAATTACAGAAAATAGAGGGCAGACAACAACCAAAAATGTCTCACTGCTATGTGTTGGTGTAAAGAGGTTATAGGCGAATGGAAATGAAAAAAATAAGCGAGCGGGTGTATTACATACCAAATCCCGCAAACATAGGCGTTGTGAAAGATGGAGAAAAATCAGCCATTTTAATAGACTCCGGTCTAGACGATGATACTGGAAAAAAGGTACTAAGACTTTTAGAAGAAAATGGCTTAGTTCCAAAAGCAATAATCAATACCCACTCACATGCAGATCATTGTGGAGGCAATAAATATATAAAAGAGAAAACAGGAGCAAGGATTTATGCACCGGAAGTTGAATCTGCTATAATACAATATCCTTCGCTTGAGCCGTTATATTTATTTTCTGGTGCAAACCCATTGAAAGATTTACAAAATAAATTCTTGATGGCTCAACCTTCCAATGTCGATTATGTAATTAAAAAAGGTGAAAGAAAATTAAGATTTGATGAGATCGAGTTAGGAATAGTTCCTTTGCCAGGTCATGCTCCAAATCAAATTGGAGTGGAAGCAGATGAAGTATTATTTTGTACTGATTCACTTTTTTCTGAAGATGTAATTAAAAGACATAAAATTCCCTTCTATGCGGATATAGACAGAACAAGAGAAACTTTAAAATTTTTGAGAGATTCACAATACAAATTTTATGTCCCCTCTCATGCAGAACCGAGAGAGTCTTTAACAGAATTAGTCGATGCTAATCTTGAAGCAATTGAGGGAGTAGAGAGATATATTCTAGAAGGTTTTCATGGAAGAAAAACAACAGAACAAATTTTAAAAGAAACATGCGACCATTATCAATTGAAGATGAAAGGAACTCAACAATATTATTTAATGAATACAGCAGTTATGGCTTACCTTAGTTCTCTACATGGGAGAGGAAAACTAAAAGCTGATGTAAGAGATAATTCTTTATTCTGGGATAAAGTATAGAACCTTTTTTTAGAATCAGTTAAGCAAGAAAACTATCCTCTTTATGACCGGGGATAGATTTTTTAAGGAAGTTCTCTCAATGATTAAGAAATGAAACAGAAAATACTAACCTTTGTTGTTTGCGGAAAGAAGTTGTTGGCCCTTTATAGCAAGCCACATCTCAACCATGGAGAAGGAGGATGAGTTTGTCGTAACTGGGGCAATTGAGAATGAAGAATCTCCTGAAAATGCGGTTAAAAGAGAAGTTAAAGAGGAAACAGATCTTGATGTTGAAGAAGTTTTTAATTTAAATTGGGGTTCCGTCTATGAATGGCGGAATGAGATATGTGAAGAAACCAATTTTATTGCTTTTGTAAATGAAGGAAAAGTTAAATTGAACGAAGAACATAATAAATTTAGATGGATGGAATTAGATAAATTTGTTGATATAATCAGATGGGATGATGATAAAAGAATACTTAAGGAAGTCTTAAAAAGGGCAATTAAAAAAGAAAAATATTTCAAGGAAAAAGAGATTAAAGATTATAGAAAAGACAATAGTAAAGTATATAAATAAGTATACTTTTAAATATACTATAGATGATTAAGTGATTATAGGAAAAATTAGTATAAAACCAACAGATCATTATGACCTTTATCATTTTGATGTGGGATGGCATTTGGTAATCAAAACAATCTTATCGCCGAGTAAAGTTCATCCGAATAAAAGGCATGGAAAACAAAGGTACACTTACATTAAAAGATTCAAGAAATATGTAATTGAAGTCCATACAGAAAAAGATCCTATAGAGGACATTATATGGGTTATAAATGCATTTAAAATTGGGAGGTAAAAATGCCAAAGAATAAAAAATGTCCAGAATGTAAATCTGCATTAAAGGAAGTAGCCTTTGATGTCGGTTACGGTATAAATGTTGAATCCTTGCATTGCGAAGAATGCGGCTTTAACATAACTGAAGATAATAAGTTAGAGAAAGCAATGTCTTCGTTAAAAGAGCAGATGGCAAAAGAGGTAAAAATTATAAAAATTGGAACTGGTTTAGGGGTGAGATTTCCCAACACCATGGTAAAAAGTTTTAATCTAAAAATGGGAAAAGAAGTCCTCTTGAAGCCAGAAGTTGATGGGCTTAAGCTCATAGTTGAATAATTGAACGCTTCAGATAAAATTATATAAACCTTGCTATTATGTTGTTTATGATAAAGAGGTGAAAAGAATTTAGCGGAAAAGCTTATAAATAAGAATATTCTTATTTTTCTTATTATGAAAATTCAGACTTCAAAAATTACGGAAAGAGGACAAGTAACTATCCCCGAGCAGTTTAGAAAAAAATATGGATTTATGAGCGGAGACATGGTCATTTTCATTGGAGAGGAATCCGGTTTGTTTATGAAATCTGCCAGAAAATTTAACCTTGATCAGTTGGAAAAAATGTTTGAGAAAACTGATAAAATAATGCCTAAATATAAGCTAACAGCTGAACAGATGGATAAAATAAACGAGGAGCTTTTTAAATGAGGTTTATTGATTCAAATATTTTAGCTTATGCATTCTATAACAATGAAAACAAAGGAAAATGCAGGGATATTATCAAAGAAGGAGGCCTTATTGACAGCCTATGCTTAATTGAAGCCTTTAATATAATTGAGCTCCAGACAGGGAAAAGGGAAATAGCTGCAGACTCTGTAAAGTCATTAATGGGAGCGAATTTAGAAATTGTAAATGTTGATTACAATCTTGTTTTTGAAGCACTGAAAAAATCTGGAAAATACAGCAAATTAAAGTTCCTGGATTTAATTCATTACATGGTTGCCTTGCTCAACAACTGCCAAGAAATTATAAGCTATGATAAGGATTTTAATGATTTAGATATTAAAAGGACTGAGCCTTAAATTGCATATCTTCTAAGCCAGTTTTTCATGCTGTTTTTAGGGATAAAAGAATATATAAATCTTGCTATCTTGTTGTTATGATGAAGGAGCGAAAAGGTATAGAAAGCCTTAAATATTATAAATGTGATTAATAATAAAAATAATAATTAGGAGGCCAAAATGGGAAATATCTCTATTTCAGTACCGGATGATTTAAAGCAAAAAATTGCTAATTTGGAAGAAGTTAATTGGTCGGCTGTGGCAAGGGTTGCATTTGAAGAAAAGATAAATCAAATAGAATTTTTGAGAAAGATAATTAGTAAAAGTAAGCTGACAAAAAAAGATGCTAAAGAGATTAGCGACAAAATAAATATTGGTATGGCGAAGAAGTTCAAGGGGATGTAAGCATGCAGATTATTAGTGATGCTAATCCTTTGATTTCTATTCTTATTAAACCAAGCAGTTCAATTTTATTATTATTTCTTGAAGAACTAGATCTGATTGCTCCTGAACTGCTTTTTGAAGAGATTGGAAACAATAAAGGGATAATTATTGAAAAATCAGAATTGACAGAAAAAGATGTAAATGATTTTTTTGGTCGAATGAGAAAAAATTAAAAGAGCAAGATTATATTAAAATCTATACAACCAAGGAATTAATAGGATTGTTTGGGATATAATTTTTATGCTTTAATAACAAGGTCTCCAAGTTTAGGGCCGAGAGAACTTCTGCTGTTAATTCCACAGCCAACTAAAGCAGTTACGTATAAAACTCTCTTTCTAAGCCAGTTTTTCATGCTGTTTTTAGGGATAAAAGAATTATAAATCTTGTTATTTCGTTGTTATGATGAAGGAGTGAAAAATAATGGATAGAAAAACTTATAAACAATTTAAATAAAATCATATAAATATGGAAACAGTAACCATCCCTAAAAAAGAATATGAAGAATTGCGGAGGTCTCAAAAGGTAGACCAAGAGTTATTACAAGATATAGCTAGAGGGATAAAAGATATACTTTTGGGAAAAGTAAAAGAAGTTTAAAGGCTTTTAATCATTTTTTCTAAGATATTCTTATACACATCCAGATTAGTTTTAATTAAATCTATTTCATGCTGTTGAGCTTTTTTATCAGTTATAGTAATTAGGAAAATGCTTTGATGCTCTTCGTATACAAGAAATAAAATCCTTTTTCCATCAAACTTCTTTTCTCTGAAGAATTTATACCCCAATGGCTTTCCAGAAAATGGTTGTGCCTTCAATTCTTGTTCAAATCTAGAAACAATTCTTTGTTCTGAGGCATCTAATTTATTCAATTTTTTATCATACCATTCTGAACGGAATACTCTGAACATTTGTTGTTAAAATGCTGTTCTCTATAAAAATATATATCCTTTTATTTTCAGAAGTAATTACATTAGAAGGAATACACTCGCTATCTATGCCGCAGCCTGCTAATGCAGCCAGTGTTGCAAGCCCAAAAATCCCTCTCCTAAGCCCTTTTTTCATGATATTTACCTATATTCCTCCATTTATAAACGTTACTATTACTAAAGAGTGAATAATATCAAGTATTATAAACCATT
>Ga0209541_10003846_pt1 | contig 27175 bp, 32 predicted proteins | sample RifCSPlowO2_01_FD_184027 | JGI IMG/M metagenome (GOLD analysis project Ga0209541, IMG submission 184027) | Groundwater microbial communities from Rifle, Colorado - Rifle CSP2_plank lowO2_0.1 (SPAdes) (version 2) | ecosystem: Environmental > Aquatic > Deep subsurface > Groundwater | place... | reverse complement strand
AGTGATATAACTGAATCTAGTATGAGGGAACCAAAAATTATATTAGAATGGATTAGTGATTTAGTAACGGATTACAGGAAAAGGGTATCAAAGTAATTCTGTATTATCATCTAAACCATCATTATCAGTATCTTTTGAGAAAGGATTTAAGTTTCTTAATCTTTCTACTTCATCAGTTATTCCATCTTTATCAGAATCTAACATATGTTCTATATCATAAAATTTAGAATCATCATGGGATAAAGGATTGTTTAATGTGTAAGATTTATCTGAAGGAAAAGTAATATCCATTGCTCTTAGGTCATTGCTTTCAAAATAGAATGTAGAAGGACCTACATTTTGCTATATTAAGTTCTGAATTTATGAAATATACATTTAAAACTTTCCAAAATTTATTTTAAAGATAATGCTTGTTTTGCTTCTTTATCATTCAAACCTATAACATTTGCAAAAGCTATTAAATCTTTTGGAGTTCGCATTTCAAAAATATTCTCTGCAAATGAAGCTATAATCATTTTAGTTTTATATTTCTTGCATAACTTAATATTCTCCTTCATCCTGGCTAAAGTTAACTGCTTATTATCAGAGTTTAATAAAGAAGAAAATGCAAAACCAATTGCAATATTTTTCTCAGTTGCTAATTTACAGATAACATAATTTAAACCAGAATCTAAATGTTTCAAGCCATTCTTTTTAATATTTTTCTCAGGTGATAAAAAAATATCCATCCTTCTATTAATTAAATTTCTATTCTCTTCCAAAGAATCTCCCCCTTCAATAATTTTAAATTGATTAATATGCAAAACCTTATCAAAACCCAGATCTAATGGTTTCTCCTTAAATTTTACAATATCAATCATTTTATTTTTCTTAATTGTTTGTTAATACATTTGATATTAGTTGTATCAATCTCAATTACTTTATGACCAAGCTCTTTAGCCTCATAATAACAAGTTCTTAATATCTCCGCCTCAATATTCTCTTTAATCTTTACCTTATTATACTTTCTTTTTTTCAATCTTCTCAATAATGTTTTTAAATCACATTTTGTAATAACACATAATTTTACATATTCCTTAGGTAGATAATGGCCTAAATGAGAATCTATAATTAAAGTTTTTTGAGATTTTTTAATTAAATTAATCAAAAACTTATTTAGTTTTTTAACATCTATTAATCTGGTCTTTAATTTTTTATTATAACCTTCATATAATTTATTTTTGATTATTAATTCCTTCACATCTAAATAAGGTAAGTTTAATAGTTTTGAAAGCATCTTAGCTACTAAAGTCTTCCCAGATCCAGCTGTTCCAGTGATTATAATTGCCTTTTTCATTCAATACTTAGTATAATTTCCCTATTGAAAAATATTCCTATTTTTAGCCTTTTGATGAAATTTATACCAAAATAAAACAGATAAGGAAATAAACCAGTAAAACATTGTATAATCATGACACTAACAAGTTCCTTAGTGAAACTATTAAATGATTTTTATACAGGTAGACATTATCCAGGTAGTTCGCTAAAAGGAAACATCTTTGAAATAAATCTCTTTGGCAAAAAGATTCTTCTAACAGAAATACCAAATGGACTAGAGATTAATATTGCAAATGAGGAAGAGTCGCGTGTGAAAGAAATCTTTGATTCAATAAAAAATGATTTTAATGGCCTTGAATTAAATAATGGATTGTTAAAGTACACAACCAAAAATCCAAATGTAGAAGACATCTATAAAATAATTAAAAATATACTAAGATACTACAGTACCAACAAAACTTCTACCGCTTAATAACCTTTCTAAATTATTTAAATCGCTTCCTATAATAAAGGTATGTATTTTATTTTTCTCTATCGATGCAGCTGCACTTTGATCAATTACAAAATGTTGCCCTGGTTTATACTTTAATTTTGATGCCCTTTCATTTAACTCTTTGGCGGTAATTTTTGAAATAAATTTTGCATCTTTATTTTTTCCAGGATCTTTGGTAAACAAACCTTTAACATTTGTCATATTAATAAATTTGCATTTAAAATGAGAAGCTAACTTTGCAGCAGTTCCATCAGAAGTATTCTCTGGTTCATATCTCAAAGCACCGCAAAAAGCAATATTATTTTTCTTTAAAACATTCTCAACATCTTTAATGCTTTTAGGTAACTTATGCTCAAAACTTTTAGAATACATTGTCATTAATAATCTTGCATTTAACCTGGTAACATTAATCCCGAATAAACTAGCTATTTTGTCATTCAATTTAACACTCCTTATTGCTTTAATATATTGCCGAGCAGTAAATCCCCCGCCTAAAACAATTATGAATTTATACCTTTTAGAAAAACTTTTAATTAAGGAAATAAATTTTAACAAAAAATCAACATCTATCTCTCCTGGATTTACAATGCTTCCCCCTAAAGAAATTACCACCTCTTCCATTTAATAGCATAAGAATTATCTATTTATAAACATTTTTCAATCTTTAGTAAACAAATCAGAATCATGAACATCCCATAAACCTATCCTTGCACCAGCATCCAACCAGCCATGAGCATAATTTAAAGCAGCAAACGCATTTACAATCTCACCATTCTTTCTAAAATGCTCTGCATCATTCAAATATCTCTCAATCATGTCTAAAAAATCATGTCTAGCATCATCTAAATTGAGATTTTCAGGAGTATCTTTAGCCTTTTGCAAAGCCTCTTTAGATACCTTAAAATATCGTTCTAATTTCTCATCTGTTATTTGATTCATCATTTTTAACACATAAAATAAGCATAAATTTATTTAAAAAGTTTATTGTTTTGCAGAATCTTAAAGAAAGGCTTTTTAACTTATCTGTTACACCATTATTATGCCATGTAAATTATGCCAAATAAAACCAGTAATAAGAATTCCAAATAGTCCTAGGAGGGTTTGTAAAAAATGCTTCTTGGAATATTTTGAGAAAAAAGTTAGAAGAACCATAAGAGTCAATAAACTAATAGGTAAAAAAGACATAATTGCTGTAGGATTAAGCGGGGGTAAGGATAGTTTAAGTTGTTTGAGTTTATTATGCAAAATAATTCCGGATAGAAAAAGATTATTTGCAATAGCAATTGATGAAGGGATTCATGGCTACAGAGCTATTACATTAAAAGATGCCAAAAAATTCTGTAAAGAAAATAATGTTGAATTAAAAATCTTCAGCTACAAAAAAGAATTTAACTATACATTAGACGAAATTATTAAAATTTTAAAAGTAAATCCTTGCATGGTTTGTGGAGTTTTCAGAAGATATTTGCTAAACAAAAAAGCAAGAGAACTAGGGGCTACAAAATTAGCAACAGGCCATAATCTAGATGATGAGTGCCAAAGCATAATGATGAACCAGTTTAAGGGAAATATAGGATTAAGTGCAAAACTAGGTCCAAAAACAGGTACAATAGCACACCAAAAATTTATTGAAAGAATTAAACCTCTGTACTTTATGATGGAAAAAGAAGTTAGAGCTTATGCATTTTTAAAGGGTTTTCAAGTAAATTTTATTGAATGCCCCAATAGTAAAGGTACATTTAGAAGTTATATATATGACGTATTAAATTCATTAGAAGAAAGAAATCCAGGAACAAAACATTCTATTGTACAGTCATTTTTAGAAATCTTGCCATTGTTAAAAGAAAGATACAAAGATAAAGATATAACTAGCTGTAAACAATGCTCAGAACCTTCAGCAAAAGAGATTTGTAGGGCTTGTGAATTTGTGAATGCTTTAAAAAAATCTGTTTAAAATTTAACTTTCTTTCCAAATAATTTTTCTAAGAAAGCTCAATTTCTTTCCGAGGTTTCTTTCTAAGAAAGCTCAATTTCTTTCCGAGGTTTCTTTCTAAGAAAGCTCAATTTCTTTCCGAGGTTTCTTTCTAAGAAAGCTCAATCAAACATCTTCATAAACCCACCTTCTTCAGGGGGTTTGGGTTTATTAGACTTTTTTATAACAATAAATTCTTCTTTATCCTTTTTTCCAAATTTGAATTTAGGTTTTCTTCTAGACTCAATAATAAACTTCCTTTTATCCCCTTTAATTTCTATGTATTCATCATCCTTATTTTTAAAATATGGCTCAAACTTTTTATAACTAAAAATAATTAAAATTATTATAACTAAAAAAATTAAAAACTCTTTCCAAAAGGAAATATAATAATAAATACCACTTTTAGAAACCAAAACCCTATTAAAAACCTCTCCAGTAGGCAAAACTTTAATATCATATACACCAGGCTTAATCTCAGATTTAAGATTTATTTTTATAATCTCTCCTGGCTTCAAAGTTTTCTTCTTTGTAATTATATAATCCCCTAAATTAATACTTATTGGTTCACTAAAATCCCTATCCCCGATATTAGTTATTAAAAGTGTTTCATTATATAACTCAGATTTTAAAGACTCATTAAACTCAACACCTTGAACAAAAATACTCATTAAAAAAATTACAAAAACCAATAGAACTAAATAAAATCTTTTAATAAACACATTAATCCCCCCGATTTCGATTTATTTTAATAAAATTATCTTTTATAGTAACTAAAGAATTTTTAAATTCAATTCTAATTCCTTTTAATAAAGGTATAAATTTATTTATTATATTTAAGGGATGTTGGTTTTTATATTGAATCAAAATAATACCACTATGCCCCAAATAAGATAGATTTGCAAAGTCTTTATCATGAGTTAAAATAATCCTTTCTTCAATTTTTGCTTTAAGAATTAATTCCCTATCATTAATTCCAAATAAATTTTCTTCTTTAATATCTTTGACATCATACCCATTTTCTCTTAAGGCTTTAACAACAGATTTTGCAATATTTTCATCTGCAAAAAATTTAAAATTCATTTCAAACTCTCATTCTTTGTTTTTTTATTTGCTTAATGGTAATAAGTTCCTCATGTTTAATAACCCCGGCAGCATATTTTATTGCATCAAGTACATCTTGTCTTTTTAATTGTGGATATTCTACTAAAATATCTTCAGTTGACATTCCAGATGATAATAATTCTAATAAAAACTCAACAGATATTCTAGTGCCTTTTATAACAGGCTTTCCAGTTAATATTTTTTCATCAATTACTATCCTACTCATAATCGAAACATATGCATAAGGCTTTAAAAAATTAACTATTCACAATTTAAAACCTATGACGAATATCTATATAGAACACACATTCGTAAACTAAAAAACCTTTATAAATACCCTCATTCTATGTAATAACATGGAACTAGAGAAAATCAGGCATTCAGCCTCTCATGTGTTAGCAGCAGCTGTAAAAGAGTTATTTCCAGATGTAAAACTGGGTATAGGCCCTGTAATTGAAGAAGGTTTCTATTATGATTTTTATAAAAAAGAGCCATTTACGCCTGAAGATCTAAAAAAATTAGAAGAAAAAATGAAGGAAATTATTAAAAAAGATTTCAAATTTAAAAAAACAAAAGCAGCAAGAAAAGAAGCTGAAAAAATTCTTAAAAATGAACCCTTCAAACTGGAAATTTTAAAAGACTTGAAAGATGATGAGATTACATTTTATCAGGATGGGGATTTTATTGATCTATGCAAAGGACCTCATATTAACTCTACAAAAGATATCAAAGCAATCAAACTATTAAGAACCTCAGGTGCATATTGGAAAGGGAATTCTAAAAATAAACAAATGCAGAGAATCTATGGAACAGCATTTGGTTCAGAAAAAGAATTACAAGATTATTTAAAATTATTGGAAGAAGCTGAAAAAAGGGATCATAAAATAATTGGGAAAAAAATGGGCTTATTCATGTTATCCGAATTAGTTGGTAAAGGACTTCCAATCTGGCTGCCAAAAGGAGAAATTTTGAAAAAAGAAATAGAAAATTTTGCAGTTGAAATGGAAAATAAAAATGGTTATACAAGAGTTTCAACGCCGCATTTAGCAAAAGAAGAGCTTTTTATTAAATCAGGTCACTTGCCGCATTACAAAGAAAGTATGTATCCAAAAATGACTATTGATGATGGAAATTACTATTTAAAAGCCATGAATTGCCCAATACATCATTTAATCTTTGGTCATGAATTAAGAAGCTATAAAGAACTGCCATTAAGGATTGCAGAATATGGTACTGTTTATAGAAATGAACTCTCAGGAACTTTATCAGGATTATTAAGAGTCAGAATGCTTACACAAAATGATGCTCATATTTATTGCACTAAAGAACAGATTGGAAAAGAAATAGAATCAGTATTAAAAATGATTCAGGAGTACTATAAAATATTTGGTTTCAAAGATTACTATTATAGATTATCTTTATGGAACCCTAAAAACAAAGAAAAGTATATTAACGAACCTAAAAACTGGGAATACACAGAAAAAGTTTTAAGAGAAGTACTTAAAAAAACAAAAATTAAATTTGTAGAAGCAGAAGATGAGGCAGCATTTTATGGTCCAAAAATAGACATACAATTCAAAACAGTTTTTGGAAGAGAAGAAACCCTATCAACAGTACAGTTGGATTTCGTAGCAAAAGAAAGATTTGATTTAAGATATGTTGACAAAGATGGAAAAGTAAACAATGAAGTATTTGTAATCCATCGTGCTCCATTATCTACCCATGAAAGGTTTATAGCAATATTAACAGAACATTATGCAGGTAAATTCCCTTTATGGTTATCCCCGGTTCAGGTTAAATTATTGACAATTACAGATAGAAATATTAACTTTGCAAATGAAGTTAAAAAATTACTGGAAGAAAAAAATATAAGATGCGAATTAAATGATGAAAAAGCAACAATGGGTAAAAAGGTTCGTGATGCAGAACTAGAACATGTTCCTATAATAGTTACAATAGGTGATAAAGAAGTAGAAAAAAGAACCTTAGCAATTAGAACATTAGATGGTAAAGTGAAATTCGGTATCAAAGTTGAAGATTTTTTAAATAATATTACTAAATGTATTTTAAATAGAGAACAAAAATACGAGATTTAAAATAATAATTAAACGTCCTCGACCTAACAGTCTGCGGTTTTTTGAATAAGAGAAAGATTTTAATAAGTTGGTTACTGTAGTTAACCGAATATATCGTGTACTTATTATTGGTTACTTATAAGAACCGAAAGATTTAAATATCAATTATTGGTTACTTTAAGTAAATGGAGAAAGAAAAAGTCATTTTACAAAATATAAAGGAATTTGTGGTAGCTGCTAAAAGGGAAAAAAATGAAGGTTTATTTAATTCAGCCTCAACATTGTTTTTCAAGGCACTAGCGATTTCTGTAGATTTATTCATTTTAAAGAAAGAGGGTTATATACCAAACAACCATACACAAAGGTTTAAACTTTTGAAGGACAAATATCCTGCTCTGTATCAAATCTTGGATAAAGATTTCCCAATATATCAAGATAGTTATAGATTAAAAATATCGAAGGAATTAGTAGAGGTTATAGAAAATGATCTTAAAAAAATTACTGAAATCACAGGACTTGAGCTTAATTAAGGCTTTCATAAAACAAAATCCTGGAGTTTGGGATATTGCAATATATGGTTCATATATTCGTGGAAAGGAGGATGCAAGAGATATAGATATTGCACTTATCTTATCAAAAAGTTTTAATGCAGGTAAAAAAATAGATTTGGCATATAAACTCAAAAAATTATTTGAAAAGATTATTCCTTTTGAAATAGATGTCAAGGCTATAGACCTGCAAGATTTTTTTGATGAAAATTTCCTTGCACGAGAAGGAATTATTGCAGAAAGCTATCTTATCAACAGAAAGAGATATTTGGCAGACCTCCTTGGATTTAAAACATTTGCAATAATTAAATACAATTTAAAAGGATTGACATATTCTCAAAAGAAAATGCTATATTATGCATTAAAGGGGAGAAGAGGAAATGAAGGAGTATTGAAAAAAATAAATGGAGAAATGTTAGGCAAGGGTATTTTAAAAATACCAGTCTACGCCGTTTTCCCAATTGAAAATTTATTAAAATTACATAAATTAAGTTTTAATGTTGAATTGGTTATGAGCTACCAAAAATATAACGTTTGAAAGGGTTCTACTAAAAAAAGAAAGAAGTAAAAAAAAGAACCTTAGCAATTAGAATATTAAATGGAAAAGTCAAGTTTGAAAAGTTGAAGACTTTTTAAATAAAATTGTTGAATGCATTTTTAATAGGGAACAAAAATTTGAAATTTACATCAAAGCGAAATATTTATATAGTTGATATATAACCAATATATAGTGATTATACATGAATACAAAAGTTTCAACTATACAACTTACAGAAAAGGTGATAGAACAGTTAAAAGAAGCAAAAGAATACCCTCGCCAAACATATAATGAACTTTTAGAAAAAATGACAAAGACATTTATCACATTTAAGGAAAGAAACCAATATGATGAGTTTTTGCATAAAATCCAGCAGCCTAAAATGAAGGAATTATGGGATAATAAAGAAGATGAGGCTTGGGAAAATGCATAGGTTTGGAGATATTATTTTAGCAGAGATCCAGTTTACTGATACCTTCGAAATAAAAACAAGGCCTGCAGTTGTTCTTTTTGAAGAATTTGGTAATATTGTAATTGCTGGAATAACTAGCAATACAAAAATGGAAGGTATTCCGTTAACAAAAAAAGATGGTGCAATGAAAGAAAGTGTAATTAAACTTAATTATATCTTTACGATCTCTGAAAAAATGGTCAAAAAAATGCTTTTTTCACTACAAAAAGAAAAAAAAGATATTATCATTTCAGAATTGATTAAAAAATTAAAGTGAGATTTGGTACCAAAATTGAATATTTTTTAAATAATATTATTAAATGTATAGAAAACAAAAATAGGAGATCTAAAAAACTATTAAATTAATATAAGTCCAAATTGTTTAAATCTCTCAAAATGCTTCTTATTATTTGTAAACAAGCCAAAATTATTTGTAATACACATAGAAGCAATAAAAAGATCTCTTATATCAATCTCTAAACCATTCTTTCTTAAATTTTTTCTAATATCCCCCGCCAAAAAAGCAGCATTCTCATCAAAGTCTATAATATTAATCCACGAAATAAAATCTTCTATTATTTCATCTTTTTTTCTTCCACTCCAAATCTCAAAAATATTTATAGTTGTTGTAAAAAATTCTCCCTCCAATAACTTTATCTTTTTTATAGTTTCTTCATTATTCCTTAAAATATCAATTAAAACATCGGAATCTAAGCATAATTTTGTGACCACTTTTTCCACTCCTTTTTAAGATCCCTAAGCGCCTCCATATCTAGACCCTCCTTACCTGCAAAAGAAAGTATCATCTCTTTATTCCTCTTTACCTCTAGTAAACTTCTTATAACAGAAGAATAGCTTTCTTTTCCTTTAAGTTCACTAAGTCTCTCGTAGAGTTCATCCGATATGCTAATTAACTTTGACATAAATATATAAACATATACATATATATAAATATTTCGTTTTAATAATAGTTTAAATAGTACCGTCTAAAAACAGTTTATATGCAAGATCCAATAAAAAGCTACGAGGAATTATTAGTATCAGATAGCTATAAAGATTTCATTAAAAAAGACCCCAGTGCAATCTTAATCGCCTGTTTTTTAACAAACGGAGAATGGCAGTTTGATTTTTACTCTGAAGGAAAAGTTACCATTTTCAAAAATAATAAACTTGAAATAAAAGACGAAATCCTTAACCCTCAAAGTGTTATTAAAAAATTAGACCTTAAAAATATAAAAATAAAGGCAGAAAAAGCTATTGAAATTGCAAGAGAAAAATTAAAAATCCATAAAGATGAAACTGATAAAAGAATTGTTTTGCTCCAGAATTTTAAAGAAAAACCAGCTTGGAATATTACTTTGTTAACGAAAAATATGAACATTATGAATCTAAAAATAAATGCTTTAAATGGGGATATCATTGGAGAAAGCTTTGAAAGTATATTCAAACTAAAAGTCTAAAATCTTCTGCTGCTTCTTATAAACCATAAAATTAATGAAAAAATAAACATTAATACCGCAACAATAATAACTGCAAATATAACATACTCAATCTTAGGACTAATATCTTTAACAGCCAAACTTGTTATAGAACCAAATCCAGTTATCTGCTCTATCTTAAGTTTTACAGTCTCATCATTAATAAATCTCTCATAAGTAACTGAAATATCAAATGAATCATCGCCATTAACATCAACTCTTATAGGTTGACCAATATTGATAGGATAATCTTGATTCTCTATATTTAATCTTATTTTATCTTTATCAACATCTTTTAGATTAAAAACGTAATTTTTGTCATATAAAGAAAATACCCTGGCATGGCTTGTTAATGCTGCAAAAGAATCATATAAAGGTTTTGTGGATACAGGTAATCCCTCTTGATATTCTAATAATTCCTTATTCACCTCCTCTTTTAATTCAATAATCTCATCAATTTTTAACTTTACAACATTTTCATTAAAGAATTTCTCATAAGTTACTATGGAATCTAAAACATTATCTCTGTCTAAATCTAACTTTACAGGTTTATTCAATCCTATATTATACAGATTATCATTAAACAATATAGTTACATACTCTTCTGTTGCTTTTTTAATAGTTAATTGATGATCTTTATCCTTAATAAAAAAATCAAGAGCAAAATTAACAGCCACAGTAGTATCCAAAACATTTTTAATTTCAGTTTCTAACCCTTCCTGCCTTTCTATTTCTTTTTTAGCCTCCTCTGTACTTTTTAATATCTCTTTTTGCAGGTCTATAGGTATTTCCCTGATAATAATATTTGCTACATCTTTTGACACTTTTTGTTTATATAATATTAAAGCCTCATATCTGCCATCATTATTTAAATCAACTAAAACAGGCTCACCTAAATTTAATTTTAATTCCAAACCTTTTAATTTTAATATAGCCCTACCATCATCTAATTTAATTAAATCCATCTTGTAATTCTTTCCAAATAAAACAAGAACATTTGCTGTTAATCCAACTTTCAACTTAGAATCAATAAATTCCCTTGATAATCCTTCAATCTTATTCAACAGATCAGTTCTAACCTCCCTTGAAATCTTCAATTCCTCCTCAATCTTTTTAGCTTCCTCTCTTTCAAACTTTTCAACAATTATCTTTTCCTCTTCAACAGGTTTAACAGCAACTTTTAATTCCAAACCCAATACAGACCCAAGATTAATTATTAATTCATTTACCACCTTTAATGCATCTAAGTTTTCTACCGCTCTTGCAGCCTTTACAGCCAAATTATTTTCTTCTACAGATAATTTCTTTAATAAATTGAAATACTTACTAGCCTTATCCAAATCTTTTGGCTCTTTGCTTAAATCAAATTCTTTTTTAGATTCAATAGAAGCTTCAAGTGCTTTTGATGCTTTAATAGAACCCTCCTCATAATCATCCTTTAATATTTTTAATTTTTCTTCAGCATCATTAATTTCCTTTTCTAATCTTGAATTTTCATCCTTAATAAAAGCCTTTAAATCCCCTAATCTTTCCCTTGGATACTCATTTTGAGTTAAAATATTTAAAACAATATCTTTTAAATTACTTGGAACCCTTTCTAACAAAACTGAATTAACCTCTTTAATCCTCATAAATGTTTGCACAACAGCCTCAGGTAAGATATTTAGATTATAAGAAGGATTTAAATCAACAGTTGTGAAGCTTAATATCGATCTGTTTACCACAGTAATTACAATATCTCCTTCTTTGTAAGAAATAAAAAGTGGTATTGTTTCCTTTCTAGCAAAAATTGACAGATTAATAAAAGACTCTAAAGCTATTGTTTCAGACGCAGATGCAACAGGACCTTTTTCTGCTTCAATTGCCTCGATAATCGCAGCTGGAGGCGCTGGGGCTGGAGGAACTGCCGCAGGAGGTGCAGGAGGCGCTGGGGCTGGAGGAACTGCCGCAGGTGCTGGAGCTGCAGCCGGAGCACCAGAAGGAGCCTCAGGACCTGCCCCTTCACCAATACTATAATCGCTAAATGCACTTACATTGAATATCACCGTTGCTGCTGCTAAAGATGTAAAAGCAAAACATGAAGGTGTTGTAGTTGGAGTGCATTGTATACCCTTTCTCAAAATAACTGGTGTGGTAAAACCCGCGCCTGGCGTTCCAAATAATGTGATATTAGCAGATCTATTTAATCCAGGATTTCTTGTATCATTAACAAATGCCAGATTATTCCTGATTATAATATCAGAAGTTGCATTTCCAAATAAGTTTGTTCCTGTACCATTTACTGCAGTTAAAAATCTTATTTCTCCAAAGCTTGAGTTTACAATAATTAAAATACCCCCAGAACCTGCTAGATCATAAGTTCTAATTGGTTGGTTTAACAATGTTGTAAAGTTAATCCCAGAGCTAGATAGATTTAAATCAATACCTGCAATTGATTCTAAAGTATTATTTGCTATAATATTATTTCTTGGAGATGAGGTATTAAATCTGAAAGCATCTGAAGAAGTTCCATTCGTTGATATTGATGCATTTCTAATTGTATTATTATCCGATGTTCCATCAATAAATATACCAAAATTATTGCTAGAGCCGTTTGTTAAAATAGTTACATTTTCAATTGTATTGTTTGCTGAATTTAATAAATAAATAGCATAATTATCAGAAGTTCCATTTGTTAAAATTGAGGTATTAACTATAGTTGTATTTTGAGCCTGTAAAAGTATACCAAAATTATTTGCTCCAACTGCGCTTGATTTGACAATATTGCAATTTCTGATTGTTGCATTTCTTACAGACGAGGTTATATTAATGCCAATACCAGAAGAAGTTCCACCGTAAACAATCCTAAAACCATTACAATTCAACTCCACATTATTAACTGTTATATTAAAGCAGATTCCAGACGCAGTTGCAGGCGATATTAAACTATAAGTCCTATCAAATGTATTTAAATTTGCACAACCATCTAAATGTATTAAATTAGTAATAGTTTGACCAGTAATAGTTGCATTCATTATTGTGGAGTTAATTATTGTCGAATTTGTTATAGTTGAATTTACAATCGTAGAGTTCATTATTGTAGAATTAATTATTGTCGAATTTGTTATAGTTGAAAGAGTAATATTCGAATTTATTAAAGTCCCATTAGTAATCGTCGAATTCAAGATTTGTGAATTATTTACCGTTGACTTTGTTAAATTTGAATTCGTTAAATTAGAACTTTGGCATATAACATGTGTTTCATTACTTCCCAAAACAATACAATGAAGATTTGTCGAATTAAATTTAGTGCTGTTTATTATTGTTGAATTAATAGTAAATGTCATATTAACATTACTATTTAAAATTGTTGAATTTATTATTGTAGAATTTTGGATTACACTATTTCGTATTGTATCATTTAGTAAAGTCGCATTAATGATTGTAGAGTTAGTTACTAAAGACGAAAGGTTAAGAAAACTCTGGTCTATTGTTGAATTTATGATTGTAAAGTTCTGTATGGTGCTGTTTGTTATTGTTGAATTGAGTGTAGTTGAATTTATTATTGTAGAATCTGAAATTTGAGTTGAAAAATTACTAAAACCATCAGTAAAGGTTACATTTGTTATTGTGGAATTTTGGATTACACTATTTCGTATTGTTGAATTTGTAATTGTAGCATTTATAATTGTTGAATTAAAAGCCGTTGTTCTGTTAAGTACACCATAATCTACAGTTGTATTTGCCAATGTTGAATTGTCTATTAAGCTATTTAAGGCTGTTGAATTTGTTAGGTTAGATCTTAAAACTGTACTATTTATTATCATGGTAGATTGATTAGTAAACGTATCAGCAACTGTTGAATTTGTGATTGTGGAATTTTGGATTACACTATTTGTAACATTGCTATTGTTTATATTGCTATTGATAACTGTATTATTTGTTCCAGCAGCTGCAGTTGCATTTCCAATACTGTAATTACTAAACCCACTTACATTAAAAATTACAGTAGCTGCTTTCAAACTAGTAAAGTTAGAACAACTTGGAGAAGTTGTAGCATTACAGGTAACACCATTTCTTAAAATAACTGGATTTGTAAATGGCTGTCCAGGAGTTCCAAAAATTGTAATATTAGCAGACCTATTTAAACCAGGATTTCTACTATCATTAACAAAAATAGAATTATTACCTATTTGTATATCACTATTTGCAAAACCAATTAAACTTGCTGTTCCATTTCCAGAACCATTAACTCCTGTAAAGAAAAATATTTCTCCAAAAGTTCTATTTACAACAATCAAAGTTCCTCCAATACCTGTAAAAGAATAATTTCTAATTGGCTGATCAATTAATCTTGTCCCATTAATACCTGCATCTAAAAATACTAAATTATACCTAGAAACATTCACTATAGTATTATTAGTTAGATTATTATTCTCTGGAAAAGTATTTCCTGCACCATCAAGCACAATTGAGTCTAGATCATCGGAACCTAGGCCAGTTATATTAATAGTGTTATTCTCTAATACATTAAAATCTACATCATCTAATAGATTTATCCCCGTACCATTACCAGTTATCAAGTTAGTTACAATCTTATGTCTATAAGATTCTCCCCTCAATCTTATACCATACATCGCAGGATGCTGCAAAGCTATAGAATTGTTAGTAGCATTAAAATCAGCCGAATCTAAAATATCAATTCCAGTTCCTGAATTTACAAACCGTACAAAGGTAATATTATTATTAGTAATTACAGTGTGCGAAGAAAATACCCCAGTCGTTATTCCATCCGCACCAGAAGAACCATTGAGTGTTATATTATTATAATCTATTGTACTCTTATTAATTTTTTGCAAAACTATAGCCGACCTTGCACTGTATATAACATTACTTTTTATAGTAAAATTAGAAGAGGGGGGTCCAGTTAATCTTATTGCCTCACCCGTTTTCTCTGAAGGACGAGTTATATTATTATTAGTTATAGTAACATTTTCAGCTGAAAAAATATTTATTGCATCATCCCCTGAAGTAATATTACTTCCATCTATCAAAATCCAAGAAGAAGCAAAAGTATTAGAAGACTCATCAGTGAAGCCGTATGCATCAACTCCAATAGTAAATATTGTATTATTTAGAAAACTAGTATTTGTAATATTACCAAATATTATTGCATGAGCATTGCTTAAATTAGCCCCTTGTAAAATATCACAATTCCTAACAGTCACATTAGATACTCCAGAAGCGTTTATTCCAAATCCTAAAGATTTATGCGAATAATTAATCTGGAATCCGGCACAATTTAATTCCACATTTGAAGCAGTTATATTAAAGCATGTTCCAGGAGCATTAACATCTTGAGTTAAGGTATACACACCAGGGATTTCTAAATTTCCACAGCTGTCAAAAGCTGAAGTGTTAAAGAATAAAACTGGTGAATTTGAAGAGTTTAATTCATTACTAAAGGCCATTGGCAAAATTGAAGTAGAATGATTTATACCAATAGGAAAGTATCTTAAATTTGCAGCATTATTTCTATAAATGTCCCTGACTCTTTTAGTCCCATTATTGCTGAATGAAAAATTGATAAGTTGATCATTACAAGCAGTAATTGCGACACTTTTATTTAAATCTATTGAAGAAGCCCTAATTTCCCTGTGCATTCCACTGAAATTAGCTGTCTCATTATAAGCTTTAGCAGTAGAACTAACATTTACAAAATCCAAAGTTCCTGGAGTAGTACCTTGGCAGTATAATTGTAAAATAACGTCTGTAATATTCTGTCCAGACGGAATATTTAAATTACTTAAATTAAAGTCCAAAACTGCAACCTTATTAGTAGATAAGTTGATTGTATTTTTAGAGGATCTGCAATCCATGGTAACGTTATCCGTTGCACATGAAAATGCATTTGTAGAATTAGCAATTATAGAAAACGATGGGTCTATAATTACAGGATAAGAAGCACTTTGTAACCATAAATTATCTGCAATAACTTCTAAAACTAAACCTATATCTTCCTGATTTAAAGAAACTTGAACATCTTCAGAAATTTTATTATTAGAATCATACATAAATGGTTTAAGCAAAACAGCATCTAAGGTGTCATTAATAGAATTAAAAAGTTTATAGGTTCCATTTTCTTTTTCAAATTTAACGTCTTTTGCATCCAAAATAAATCTAAATCTGTTTTTAGTTAAAGAATTAAGGATTATATCCTCTTTAATTTCACTCTCCATTAAAGTGTATCTTAAATCAATATTATTTTGGATATTTCTAAAGATTATAGTTTGATTATCCTTATTGTCCACAATCTCTGCATTTGTGTAAAGAGCATCTTCCAGCGCATAATTAATGTAATCGCCATTTGCTTTTAGCTGCATTAAAGATCTTTTGGTGTCTCTAGAAACTAAAACATTGTAATTAGGTTTAACTATCAACTTACTATAATTTTGGTCTGTTAAATTATTTATAGGTTGAAGATTATACCAATTGCCGTCATCTAAATATTGCAATGGTGTTAAAGCCAGCATATAACCGCCTGAATAAGGCCTAAAGTTTCTTGTTTCAATCTGTTTTTGTCCTAATTTTAAATATAATATAGAGGATAATAAACCCCCTGCATAAGCTGAAAATGAATTAACATTAAACTCAATCTTATCCCCTAAATCTTTAAATGGAATATCAGTTTTAATCCAGTTAAGACAATTAAACCCGCCTAAATCAAAATATTCACACTTATAAATTACATCAACATTTCCACCATTTTTAGGTAAAGTAATAGTTGCATTATCTATTTTAACAGAAGGAATATAAATAACAGGAGTTTTAATAGTTTCATTCTGCACAGTATCCAAAAATAAAGAAACCATAGTAGATTCAACACCATTTAATTCAACTTTAGAATTATTAGCATCAACAAAAAACCCTTGATCTGTCAGATTAGGCTCAATAATCTCATTTCCATATTTATTTTTAATATCAATTTTAATCTGTTCAGGCCTTAAATCTTCAATATCAAAATATCCTGCATACACACCTTTCTCATCAACCTCAAATCTTATTGTCTTTTCATCCTCAATAAACTCTAAATTTAATTTTTCCCATTCCCTGCAGCTAAATGCTCCTAAATCAAAAGAAGCGCATTTAACTATAGAAGTAACAGGATTATTCTTCTCCAGTATTATTATAGCATTCTTAAAATCAATGTTCTCTAAAGAAATTACCTGAGTTGAAATACCATTATCAGATGTTAAATCCAAATAAGCAGTTAATTTCTCCTGTTCTCCACTTAAATAAATAATAGAATTAAAAGGAGAATCATCCAAACCAAAAATCAATTTACCATCTTTTAAATCATAAAATCCAACTTCACCCCCATACTTATTTTTTAACTTAACCTCAATTTGTGGCTCAACTGCAAAACCTGTAATAAAATTAAATGTGCTTAAAAAAGAACTTGAAAACTTTCTGGTCCCTTCAATTTTAACAGAAAATAATGATATTAAACCATAAAATACTATTAAAACTATGAAGCTTATTAACAAAATCTTGCTCACCTTCCCAAATTTTAATTCATTCATTTTAATTTTTTAATTCCATCCTTATAATTTTCTTCAGCTTTCTTATACAAATCATGATTCCTTACAGTTTTGGAAACTTCCTTAGCCAAGTCCACTACATCCTCTAATTTTTCAGGAATAGAAGAAATTTTGTAACAAAAAATATACAATGTAAATTCTAAATACAAATTATTAGTTTCTTTATCTAAAAAATAGACCTTATCTTTTAAATAATGAATTCTTTGAAATAATTTTAAGGCACTCTCATAATCATTCTTATATAATAAACCAAAACCCTCACTCAAATTTATTTTTAATTCCTGTAGATATAATCTTTTATTTTTAATGAAACTCCTAAAAACAAAGAATAAAATTATCAACAAAATCAAAGCTATCAAAAAAATACTTAAATAACCAAAACCAGAACCAAGATTAGAAACTGCAAAACCAGTGATGTTATTTCCAGAATCTAAAAAAGTCTCACTTCCTAAAATTTTCTTAAATAAAACAAAATTTAAAATCAAGGCAACAAATATTAAAACAAAAGAATAATGCTTTAAATTTTCCTTAGGAATTTTATTAAAAATTTCAAAAGACTGTTTTGATTCATCCTTAAAGTCTTTTCCTAAATAAATTGATCTAACCTTGCCATCTTTTCCTCGAACATTTTTATAAAAATAAGGACCCAACACCTTCCCATTCCTTTTAATATACCTCTTAATTACCATTATCAACCCCTATTTTAAAATTAAGAAATAAATCCAAATACATCAAACTCCTTTTTATATAAATTTTTCTAACCCCCCTACAAGTTATCAATGTACAACCTCTTTTTGTAATGTAAAGACCTCATTTAATACCATAAAACAGATATTTAAACATTTCTACAACAAATTTTAAGTACTTTAAGATTACACTACTATTACACAACAATCTGAAAAATTATCAAAAAATAAGAAACATGGTGTAATTATAGTATAAATCAATACCATAACCTAATTCCTTCTTCTTCCATGAAGTGTAATTTTTTAGCAGGTATAACTAAACATTGAGGATAAACCTTAAAATTAAAACCCATTATATCTTTAATAGGGCCGGCTTTAACCTGAAATCCACTAGAACCTAATCCAGCACAGCCTATAACCAGTTGTTTTTCACCTAAACCTTTAGATTTTAAGTAGTGTAACGCCTCCCTTATCGACATCAACTTATCCTCCTGAATATCTAATAAAACTAAAGTATGCATATTTTCTTTTAGATTTTCATTAATTACCTTAATTGGAGTTTCTATATCCTCATAATTTAATGGTATAGAAGTTACCTTGCCAAAATTATACAAACTTAAACCAGTTATCCCAACAGCAGTGAATATAGAAGCATTCTCAATAACCTCCACATTAATCCCTTTATTCTTACATTCAAGCAAATAATTAATATGTGTTGTAGCAGCAAATACACTCCCAATAATTAGTAAAGCAATATCTTTATTTCTAGCATTTTCTAAAATCTTATCCATCCCTTCTTCAACAATCTTCCTGGTTGCTAATACAACCTTTTTACCGTACAATTTCTCTAAATCTTTTACACTACACTGTAATTTTGAAGTATAACCCTCTAAATACACCTTATCACACCTTTTAACAATCTCTAAACCTTTTAAAGAAATATCCCTTTCGTCACATAAACCTAAACCTATTAAATATAATGTCATTTAGAGACCTCCTTTAAATCCTTAAAGATAATATTAATGAATAATCCAGCTAAAAACCCTAAAAAAACACCTTGAAACTTAATTAAAATATCCCCAATTAAAAGAACCATTAAAATAACATGTAAAAGAACTGCTTTAAATAAATCCCATTTGTTAAGGTTTGTATAATAACCATACAAGATATAGTATAAGGACAAACTAGAGGAAAAACTAAATAAATAACTCAATGAGATTGTAAAAGAAACTAAAACAGTTAATGCAACAGAAATAAATCTAGTTCTAATAAAATTCTGTAATAAAAACCCAAAGATTAATGGGATAAGCAAATAAAAAGAATTTAAATTAAGTAGTGTAACTGTTGTCAAAGCAGTCAATATTACTATATTTAATACCTTACAAATAAGATTAACCGCCTTTAATTCTTCTTTAATACGTTTCTTAATAAATAAAGATATAAATAATGAAAAGACTACAATTAAATTTAAAATTACTACATTAAATACCATAATAATCTAAAAAAATCTAGGTTTTTAAAACTATTCTTGAGGAAAATACTTCTTAACAATATCCTGTAAATCACGAATAGGTATAGGTTTAGAAATAAATTCTTTTACATAACCCTTCTCTAAAAATTTTCTTTTATCACCAATAGAAAAACTACCCGTACCAATAACAGGAATTTCCAAAGCATTGTATTTTGCTGAAGTTTTTATGGTATTTATGAAATTAAAACCATCCATTATAGGCATTTCATAATCACAAAGAATAAGCTTAACAGGAGATATTGGTTCTAGCAAAAGTTCAAGTGCCTCTTTGCCATTTTCAGAACAAAAAACCTGATAATTATGTAAAACATCCTCAAAATATGTTCCAAGTAAACCATTATTATCAACAATTAATATACCCATTTTCAATTACCTCTTTTTAGAATAATGTTCAATATAATCATGCATATCCTCTAATGAAAAAACCCTGAATTTACCATTATCATTTCTAGGGTAAAGATTAAAAAAACCATCAAAAAAAGAAGTTAAATTTTCATCATAATCCCCAATCCCAATTACAGGAACTTCTTTAAAAAACCCTTTTAAGTATTCTAGAAAATTTTTATCCTCCTTACCAGGTCTAGGTATATGACAAATAACCAAATCAGGCCTCATAATCTCTAAAAGTTCCAAACCTCCTTTAGCATCTCTAACAACTGCACCATCATGATTAAACCTATCTAAAACACCTCCCCACAAATTACATAAATAATCATGTTTTTCAATAATAAGAACATTAGACATAATCTAAACCCTTTATAACCTATTTATAAACCTTTCTAATATAACCACTATCAAGAGATAATAAAAACGCCGAGGGTGGGACTTTCAGAGCTTTTTCTTTCAAAAAGAAAAACCTCGGAAAAAGAAATTTTTCTTTTCCCAAGCTTTCTTTTCCTAAAAGAAAGGCTGTTTTGAACCCACAAGTCCTTTCGGACACAGGATTTCTGCACAAATTTAGCAATCCTGCGCAGTACCAGGTTGTGCCACCTCGGCTCAATTTAACTATCATAATTTAACTTTATAAATTTTTGTAAATCATTCAAATTCAGTTTCTATAATTATTTTATTACCTTGTTTAGTTATGGCTATTTCAATATTATCTTTTAATTTTAATTGTTTTTCTAAATCAGAAGGTATCCTCAAGACTAAACCCCCTCCACTTTTAGATAAATGCCGATATAATTTTAAAGGCTCAGGCCAAATACCTAATTTCCTTGCTATAAGAATAGTCTTTTGTGTTTCTTCTTCATAAGGAAATTCTTCTCTACAATTTGTACATCTTTCACCTTTTAATATAAATATATAACCTTCTATTTCAAGAATAATATCTTCTACTTTTATTAATTCACCTACTTCACAAATTTTGCATTTTCTCATTTTCCTTCAGCCCCGGTTATTATAAAAATTTCTTTATATTCATCATCTTTTATGAAGATTAATTTCCTACTTTTACCTTTAGTAGTCGTATAAGATTCATACTTATGTTTTCCAACCTTTTCTATCTTATATGCCTTTTCTAAAAGATTTTTAAGCGCATCAACATCATAATCCCACTTTCTCATCCACGTTAAAATAAAATGTTTACTTGGTCGAATTTTATATCCTGCAATATCCATACATTTTCACTACAATTTGTAATGTTTTTGTATTTATAAATTTATCTCTTTATAAAAAATAAGATATCATAATGCTTTTATACCTTCATTCTACTTAAAAGTTAATGAAAGAATGCTCATTAAGAATAGAAGACATGCATTGTGCCTCCTGTGTTTTAAAAATAGAAAAAGCATTAAAAAATGTAGAAGGTGTAGAAGATGTTAATGTAAATCTAGCAACTAAAACCGCATACATAAAGACCCAGGATAAAGTTCATGAAAAGAATTTAGAAGAAGCAATCGAAAATATAGGATACGGTATAAGAAAAGATCTAGCAGAATTCAGAATAAGAGGCATGCATAGTTCCCATTGCGAAAATATAGTCAGAGAAACTTTAAAAAAATTAAAAGGCATAGAAGTTATAAAAGTAGACTATCCAACATCAAAAGCAATTATAAGATTAATCTCAGCAACAAAAGAAGATGTAATAGACACAATAGAAAAAGCAGGTTACTCAGCAATATATCTTGAAGGAGATGCACTAAAAGCAGAAGAAAAAGCAGAAAAAAAAGAGATTAATACTTTAAAATTAAAATTAACAATAGGAATCTTTTTATCAATTTTTATAGTTCTATTTTCTTTTCCAGAATATTTTAAATTTATTCCAGTTTATCTACATAACCCATATTTATTATTAATTCTAACAGCTCCAGTCCAATTTTATGTTGGTCTAGATTTTTATAAAGGACTTTTAGGCGCATTAAGAGTAAGAACAGCCGACATGAACACATTAATTGCAATAGGAACATCAGCAGCTTTTTTTTACAGTCTTTATATAACAGTCTTCAAAATTAAAGGCATAGGTCTATATTACGATACAGCCGCAGTAATAGTAACCTTGATTATTTTAGGAAGATATTTGGAAGCAATTGCAAAATCCCATACATCAGAAGCAATTAAAAAATTATTAAAATTAAAACCAAAAACAGCAAATGTAATTAGAAACAATAAATTACAAGAAATTAACATTGAAGATGTAATTGTAAATGATATAATTTTAGTTAAACCTGGAGAAAAAATTCCTGTTGATGGCATAATCATAAGCGGTGAAAGTTCAATAGATGAAAGCCTAATGACAGGAGAAAGTCTGCCAGTAGATAAAACAATTGGAAATAAAGTTATCGGTGGAACAATTAATAAATATGGAACTTTCAAATTTAAAGCACTAAAAGTAGGAAAAGAAACATTATTAGAGCAAATAATCAAAACAGTAGAAGAAGCCCAAGGCAGTAAAGCACCAATTCAAAGACTAGTTGATAAAGTTGCAAGTGTTTTTGTTCCTGTAGTACTTGTAATTTCAATTCTCTCCTTTACCTCATTCTATTTTTATTTCGCAAAAGGAAACCTGGAATTAGCATTAACAAACTTAATTGCTGTCTTAATAATAGCTTGTCCTTGCGCCCTAGGCTTGGCAACACCAACAGCAATAATGGTAGGAACTGGGAAAGGTGCAGAAAAAGGGATTTTAATTAAAAACGCTCAAGCCTTGGAATTAGTCCATAGTTTAGATAGTTTAGTATTTGATAAAACAGGCACCTTAACAAAAGGTAAATTTGAAGTTACAGATATTAAAACATATGACACAAAATTTAACCCGATAAAAATTGCAGCCATAGCAGAATCCAACTCAGAGCATCCAATAGGGAAAGCAATAATAGATCATGCCAATTTAAAAGGAATTCAGATTAGAGAAGCAGAAAGATTCAAAGCAATCCCTGGAAAAGGGGTCATCGCAAGTTATATGGGAAAAGATATTTTAGTTGGAAACAAATCCTTAATGGATGACTATAAAGTAGAAATAATTAAAAAAGATGACGTTCTAAACATCCAAAAAGAAGGAAAGGTTGTAATGATCGTTGCGATAAATAAAAAAATAATTGGTTTAATAGGCTTAGGAGATCAATTAAAAGAAAATTCCAAAGAAGCAATTGAAAAATTAAAGCATTTAGGTCTAGAAATTTGGATGATTACAGGGGATCATGAAGTTTCAGCAAAAACAATAGCCTCAAAAGCAGGAATTGAAAATGTTTTATTCGAAATTTTACCAAATGAAAAATCAGACCAGATTAAGGCTTTACAAGCAAACGGAAAAATAGTAGGGGCTATTGGTGATGGCGTAAATGACGCCCCAATGCTGGCACAGGCAGATGTCGGGATTGCAATGCGTACAGGTTCAGACATCGCAATAGAATCAGGCCATATAGTTCTAATGCACAATGATATAATGGACGTTTATAACTCAATAAGATTAAGTAAAAAAACCTTAACAAAAATAAAACAAAATCTTTTCTGGGCATTTATCTATAATATTTTAGGTATTCCAATTGCAGCAGGAATTTTATATCCTTTAGGATTTTCATTAAATCCAATAATAGCAGCTGGCGCAATGGCTTTTAGTTCTACCTCAGTAGTCTTAAATTCCTTAATAATGAAATTAATGAAATTCTAAACATTTATAAACATTTAAAATACATCACAATTATGGACCTCAAATTAAACCATGGTATAATTATAGCGTTAGCAATCTTTATTATTTACAAATTTACAATAAAAAAAATAAACCCCATAGAAATAATTGTAGGGATAGTAATTGGTGTTTTAATAGCATTAGTAATCAAAAAAAGACAGACAAAATAAAACCCTATTTAAAAACATTAGAAATTTATGAATAAAAAAGAAACTCTAAATTAAGTTTAGCCTTTAATATACCTAGTATAGCTTTAATAATCGTAACAATTGTTATTGTTAAACTAGCAACACATCCTCTAATTGAAATCATTGCAGGTATTTTAGCAACAATTGGATTTGGACTAATTGCAGGAGCTAAATATGTCTGAAATAATAAGCGCTCAGTCATGGAATACTTTTACTAGAATCAATTATGAGACTAATAGCTGATAAAAAGAAAGTAAGAATTTATTTTTTATTAGCTCTATTTAGCATTATTGTTTTCTACTTTTTATAATCGTTTCAAAATTAATTCATTACCCTCAATTTTGTATTCAAAATCAATAAATTTCTTTAATAATTCTAAATTAGTCTTAGAATGTAAAGTTAATTCATTAAATTTTACTCTAGATTCTTTCTTGCACAAAATCATATATGGAATCAACTGATCAACAGCATAATCATCTAAAGTACAACTAGAAATTAATTGCTTTATTAATCCATGAGCCGCTTCCATTCCAACCTGTTCAGCTGGTTTTCCTTTTTCACCTAAAGCATCCCAGGCAATTATTGTACTCTCAAATTCAGCATATAATAAAACACCAGAGCCTATAGAATTTGTATCAAAATATAACTCCTCAATAATTAAAGGATTCAAAAATTTTTTTCCTAAAACTCTTTTTGCACTTGACGCTTGTCTTTCAGCAACCCTAGACTTTCTTAATTCAGAAGAAGCAATTGAAACACCTCTTACAGTTTTCAACCTTCCTCTTTCAACCAAATTTAAAGAATAAACCTCTTTGCAAGGTTCTACATTTACAAAAACATCGGCCCCGCCCTTAGGAAAAAATCCATGTTTCTTAATCTCAATACTAGCCTTAAAACCTATCTTCTCAATTAAACTTAAAAATATGTTTTTAGTGTACAATAAATTAGGAGCATTTAATCCCATTGTTCCTCCCCCCTTTATCTCAACTAAAGTCCTTTTTGAAGAAAAAAATGCAGGTAATAATAAACACTGCAAAACTAAACCAATGCTGCCGCAAGTATCAATATTAATCTTTATCTGTCTTTTAGTTATTTTATTTGGTATAAATTCTATTTTAGTAGAACCTAATTGATCGCCCTTTAATTCCCCATTACATAACCTTTTAACAGCCCTTATTGCTTCTAAATGTTGAACCTTCAAACCAGGCTTCTCCCTTTTAACCCTTATATTTTCAACAATTATAGGTTTTCCAGTTATTGCAGAAAAAGCTACAGCTAATCTAACAATGCTACCGCCCCCTTCCATATGAGAACCATCTATAATAATAGGCTCCATGTAAAAACCGTTTTAAAACAACAATATAAAGTTAATATAATCACTTTAAAGTAGTTAAAAATAGAAAGATTTATAAACAAACTTCATCAAATTTTAATCCATGAATGAAAAAGACCTAGAAGAAAGAATGGAAAGGTTAGGATATGCATATTTAGACCCAAATGTTAGCCAATTAGATAAAGTTACAGACATACTTGAAAAAATAAAGGGAGTACCTGAATACTGTAGAGCCTTTAATTACCTTCTTTCAGTTACCAAAAAATTAGACGAAAGTGGCTTAAGAAATGACTACGCATTCCTAGGGGGATATGCAGTCTTTGCACACATCTTTTCAGTTTTAGGTGAAAGCTCATTAAAAAGATGGAGAGGATCAGAAGACCTTGATCTATTTTCTAAAGGAAAGTGTGTAAGCAATATTATAGGAAGACATTTTGAAGAAACAGAAACTTTAGGAACGCATTTTATGAATAAATCAAGCATACTAGTAAAAGACTTATTAGAACTATGTAGAGATGAAAAACTTAAACCATTAAAAATTGATTTTTATAATTCTTTTAATGGAATAGATATGATCTTTGATGGACAAATATTAGATGGCGAATTTTGGAACAGAACAGAATTAATAGAAATTTTAGGCTTTAAAATAAAGGTCCTAGGATTATATGACCTATTAAAATTGAAAATAAATATCAAAACAAAATCAACAAATCTACCAAGACCAAGGGACATCACAGATATATATAACCTTATTGGAGTAGCAGAAAAAAAAGGTAAAGATGCAAAAAGTCTATTTGATAGCTGCAACAAAGAACAAAAAGAAAGATTAATTAAATTATTTGATATTTCCCCAAGCTACGAAACATCAGAAGAAGTTCTAATTAATCCTAGCAATCAACTTATTTTACAATTTAAAAAATTATATGAAGATGAAATAGAAATGGAAAAAATTAAAGCAGAAGCTGAAAAACTTGAAAAAATATCCAAAAAAGCCGGGGGGAATTTATAAATATGAAAACTATCGATATAAATATGGAAAATCAGTTGAATTATCAGCTAGAATTGCCTGTAGAAAAACTAAAAGAATCAGGATTGTATTGGTTTGCAACTGGTAGATTCGGCCTAGATTTAATACTACAAAGGCCTTTATCAGAAATAGATATTTTTTCAGTTTACGTCTCAGAAGACCAATTAGAAGATTGGAAATTATATCTTCAGAGCATTGGCGCCAAAAGATTAAATGAAGAAGATAAAAGCAATGCAAATTTAAGAGTAATACCCACAAATGATTATGAAATTCTACTTGAAGCATTGAGAGACTATAAAAATAACGATGCAAACCTTTTAGAATTATTATCGAGATACGTCAATGAAGCAAGATCCTCAATAAAAAAAATAGACAACGAAAAGAGAAAACATAAGAGATTTAATGAATTTGCTAAAGAATTAGAAGAGAGTAAATCCCCTAATTACTTATTTTCTTTAGATGGAAAATTACCCAATTTAATTTCTTTAAAAAGACTAGGGGAAGATATTGTAAGAAGTGCACCAAGATACTGGGATAATATTCAAGCTAATTTAGAAGAACACATAAAAGCAATACCAAAATAAACCTCTCACCATTAAAATTCTAACTGAGTAACATTTAGTGACATCCTCCCCCAGCTAAAGCAAGGGGCTTCCAGCATCTATTGTCTTTGAAGACTCATTGCGTTTAGTTCCTGCTTCCATGATTCCACTTGCCTTTCCATTGCT
>Ga0209541_10003845_pt1 | contig 27178 bp, 3 predicted proteins | sample RifCSPlowO2_01_FD_184027 | JGI IMG/M metagenome (GOLD analysis project Ga0209541, IMG submission 184027) | Groundwater microbial communities from Rifle, Colorado - Rifle CSP2_plank lowO2_0.1 (SPAdes) (version 2) | ecosystem: Environmental > Aquatic > Deep subsurface > Groundwater | place: Rifle... | reverse complement strand
CAGAAATAAGGGGGTCACCATTGACTAATTTTATTGAAGGAGATAGAATCTTGTCTTTCATTAAATATTTATTGCCTCCATAAAAAGGAATATCAATTAAATCGATCATTCCTTTTTTGTTTTCGCCATCTGAGGCAATTATCAAGCCGCTTATTTTCATTTTTGAATTGTTTTTAGCTAGTGTTTAAAAAATGTACTTAATATAAGATTTCACTTGTGCTATAATTAAGCAGTATACATGAAATTGATTAAAAATATCCAAACAATCACACCACAACCAAGGAAAACACAAGGTTGCCGCTGCATGAGCCAGATACTCCGGTTGGAACTTTTATCTTCCAATATGTATTGTTCCTGTCGCTCCCAAAATTTGAATCATCAATCCTCTGGGGCATTGTAAGATTGTGGATTAAGGCAGATTGGTTGGATAAGTTATACATGTCATCAAATGCATTGTTATATATTGCACTATACCTTTCATCACCCTTTGGAATATACCCTACTGTGCAATTAAAGGACGCATTATCACCATCCACAGCCCCATAGCCTCTAACAGAAATATTTATCTGTTTGTTGCCATAATTAAGCAAAGAGAAATTATTATCTGATGGAGAAATTCCACCTGGTGCAACAAATCCAAGCCCAAAAAAAGGGCTCTGCGCAGTTATTGAATAAAGATCTGAGACAGAAGTGTTCAATTGTGATGAATTTGTGTTGTTAGATGCGTCCATAACAGTGATATTGCAAGTCCAGTAGCCGCTATTTGCATAGTACCAAATGCTAAAACCGCATGAAAACCGTTTAGATATGCCATTAATTCCCTCATCACGGCAGCTCATGTTTGTGTAATGATTATTGTTGTCATCAGCATTTCCTGGCGAGCTTGAATCATAGTGAAACAAGGTCGCATTCATCTTAATTATATCACTTGGGCCGCCATCATCTGTAGCTGTAGCATTACAAAATATAGTCTTGGTAATGCCCTCTTCAAGACGTACAGGATTAGTGAGGAAAACTGACTGGACTCTTGGAACAAAGACTGCGATGCTAATATTCCAAGTTCGGGAGATACCGACATTTAAAGATGAGTCTACACAACGAACATACCATAAATGATTTCCATTGCTCAGAGTTTTTGAAAAATTGGATTGCTGCCCCATCTGGATGAAGGAAGTGTTTACCTGATCAAATGAGCCATCAATAAATAAGCTGCAATTAGCCAGTTGGTTATTGTCATCAGCCTGATAAGACAGGCGAACTGTAAGCGATGACAAATTAAGGGTGTTGTTTGCCGGCTCAAGCAAGGTCACGACAGGAGCTTGTGTATCAACAACATTTATGCCTGAGATCTCATCACGGTCAGCCTGGGCGAGATTCACGCCATCAGTTGTGCATGCTCCAGACACAGAAATGTTTGCGGCACCAAAATAGACTGCCTGCAATGAAAAAGAAACATTAGCTGAACCTTGTGCAGGAATTGACGAGATTATCCTTGAATAATTTTCTCCAGAATTAACATCAACAATGGAAAGCGATGAAATTGATAAGGAGATATTGCAGACAGATGCCGATGAAGATCCGATGTTTGTCACATTTATTGCCAGATTGAAAACATCTGAGATATTATAGAAAGATCCATTTGACGGAGCCAAGATAGTAATGTTAAGCTCAGGAGGCCTAGTCAGATTGATGACGACATTCACGTTGTTCATATTCCCAAATATTGTTACGTTTTTTTCGCCATAGTGGGATGCATTCCAGGCCCTGATAAGGATATAATCTCCATCAGCAGCGCTTATTGTCTCAGCATATCGCCCAGAAAATATTGGATGCGATGTCTTGCTCCTCAGAACATATGACGTGTTGGTGTCATTTATGTAAAAATAAGTTCCGGATGCTGCCTGGGTTATGCCATCTGACCTGAATATTGTTCCAGAGATACTGTGAGGCGACGGCGGAGCTGATGATACTGAAGGAAAAAAGACTATTGAGAACAGAGATACAAAAAAGGCTAAGAGAGAAATTGTCCTAAGTTGGTGCAACTTAATACCCAGGGAGATGTTATTCAGTTTATTTGCTGCCATGTGAACCAATAATTGATATAGCCTATGCCGTGTGAATTAAAATTTAAGTTTTTTCCTTCCATGCTGTCTTTTTGAAAAATTTGATCTCATCTTATTTTTTGCTTTTGACTTTGCACCAGACTTTGATTGCATTTTAACTTTAACCATAAATATCAGAACAACAGATGATATCGCGAAAAAGGCTAATGATATTGCAAACCAATTGATTGATTTATTATTTGCAATCACAAACCTGCCATTTTCCATATTGTTGTTCAATGAAAATCTAAATATTGCATCATAGCTAGGTATACTAAGCTCTAGCAGATCGCCTTGTTTGCCATGAACTGTCTCAAAGAATATTCCGGTATTTTCTGTCCGGCCATTAATAATCTCCCCTGTTGCATTATTTTTCAAGATGTATTTAGCTGACTTGATCAATTCTCCCCCCTTGCCAAAAAAACTTCCAGACAAGGCAAAAGCATTGCTTATTGAATTAGAAGAATAACCAGATAATTTATTTATCTGATTAACAGGCAATTCATCCTTCACCGAGATTGCAAAGTAAGAAAATCCGGAAGTTTTAGCAGAATAAACAAAACTGCCAGCTGATTCTTCCAGGATATTGGTCTCTAGCTCCATCCACTTGCCTACTTGATATCTGTTTAGGGCGATATTATCAGCACTGATATTATTATTTGAAAGCCATGATTTTGCAACTTCAAAATCAATTGTTGCAGAGATTATCTCATCATCATTTAGGCTTGAATCAATATGGAGATATTTGTATATTCTCTTCTGCATATTTGGAATTGTCTTTGGCATATTCACAAGTGAAATGACTTGCAGAACTTCAGATTCTCCTGTTATTATGCTTGAATTGCCAGAGAACTTTATCTCTCTTACTGACGTCTGCAGCGGCTCAAAAACTGCAGTTTCTGTTATGATGCTAGAGGATAATATGTCTCTTGCGCCAAGCACTTTTAAAACATACGTTTGAAGAGAATAATTTAGGCTGTCACTTGCCTTAACGATTATTGTGTGATTGCCCCTGTCGCGGACCAATGGCCTCCAAAGTATAAGGCCAGTAGCTGAATTTATAGTCATCCTAGCAGGAGACTGGACCAAACTATAAGTTATTTGATTCCCTTCAGGATCATTGGCATTAACATCATACGCATATCTAAGCAAGATAAATGCAGAAGTTATCGGCTCAGAAATAATAATTGGAGCATCATTTACACCAACAACCTGCACAACAAATGACTGATATGCTGTATTCTCGCCGTCAGAAACTTGAACAACAACTGAATTATTGCCAAGTGCATCATCATCTGGAATCCAGGTAATAAGGCCGGTGACTGGATCAATTGCCATGCCTAATGGCGACTGATTGAGAGAATACAACAAGGCATCTGAATCTGGATCAATTGCCTCAACATCATAATGGTAAACAGAATCCTCAAGCGCAAGCAATCCTGGAAGTGATGTTACAACAGGAGGATTATTCATAAGAGTCATGTTCAACAGCAGGCTTACATCATCTGCAAAACCATCAAGGATAATTTCTTTTTCCGCCTCATTGTCCCGATTCCACGCCTTGAGGATGACAGTATCACCTGGTTCTGCAGCAAATGCTACAAAGAATTTTCCTGAACTGCTTCCCCTTCCTGTATTGCCCTCAATAAAATAATTGTTTGAAGTGTCGTTTATGCTGAAATGTGTGCCATAAGGCACCTGAGTAAATCCATCTAAATCAAAGATATGGCCGCTTATGCCTGAAGGTGTTGAAACTGCAGACACCTGAACTGGAAGCAGAATTGCTGAAATTATTACAAGCGCTGACAAGATTCTCAAAATTGCTGCGCATTTATTCCCTGACAATTTGCAAAAGCATACACTAGCCAAGACATTGCCCAGGATCATATCGATTCCTGATCTTTTTGTTAGATTTTTTTTCATTTTAGTGCAAGGACTCTATAGTCCAGGTTGCTGAATTGTTTGTTATCATATAATATGATCTTGAAGGCACAATTTCTGTGAAATCCTCTGAATTTGAGTCAGGGAACCAGCCCCAGTCATTTAATGGGCAGCCATCATAGTCATAATGGAATGTTCCTTTAAATCTCTGCTCTGTGGAATTGTAATAAAACAATATCTGGGCTGAATTGATCGGATTGACCTCAAATGGATATGCCGGCTCACAGTAATCAGGAAGTTCAGCTGTGTCTTCAGAATACCAGCCAATGATGTTTGTATTATTTGAAATCTGCTTTGTGATATTCTGGCTTGGGACAACTCCAACAAATGAAAAATTACAAGAAGAGCTTAGGTTGTTGAAAAAGAAATATCCTCTGCCTGGCTCAAGGCTTGTGAAATTCTCATCCCCAGTTCCAGGAAGCCAGCTTCCATCCTCATAAGTCAAGACTTCCCAAGGATCTGCAAGGCTTTGATTATAGCGCCAGATCTCGACAACACAGCCAGGATCTGATGAAAGCTGATAGCCATTGTTTGTTGAATTTTTCATCTCAAATTCTGAGATTGCCAAAGGCAAGCTGACCATTGACCAGTTAATTGCCGCATTTACCTCATGTTTGCCTGCAGTTTCTGATGATGAAACATTTGTCTGGCCCCTAACAGATTCAACCTTATAGAACCTCCTTACAGAGTCTGAAGCAGATGTATCAGTCCAGTTCAAGTCCCTTATGCCTGACGCATTCGGCGATGATGGAAAGCTTCTGTGATTCTCGCTGATATAGATGTTGAATGAATCTGCGTATGTCTTGTTTGACCAATTCAGAGTTATGCTACGGTTGTCAATAGCAAGAGTTGCCATAAGGTTAACAGGCCCTCCAACCACAGTGAAGAAATTTGTGCTGCTGGAGTTTGTATTATTGAACTCATCCATACAGGATACATTCCAGAAAATAATTCCGTCATTAAGGCCTTGTACATCCACAACAGTATCGTTTGCATCATAGGTTATCTTATTTGATATGTTGACAGCGCCGTTAATAGACAGATTACAGGTCATATTAAGGCTGGAGCGATCATCTGCAGTCCAGTTGAAGGATAGTGTTGTATTTGATGTATTGAAATTATAAATTGGGTTGTTCAAAGTGACATGGGCTGGTGTGATGTCTGAAGTGATGAAAATTCCTTTTGCGCCTGCACCATCATTGAAATAAGGCGGCTTTGTTGCAGCTGAGACCAAACTGTAATTCGTGAAATTCAAACCTGAGACATTATATACAAAACTTAATCTGCCACCGCTATTTGTTTCGCCTGACACCTGAATAACTAAGTTTTCCTGCTGGCCAGATGCGGCTCCGGGCGAATTCATTGGATAGCCCTGCACAGAAAAATTATCCCAGTTGCCTGTAAACTGCAAACTTCCAATACCTACAAAGCCAGGACCCATCAAATTCTGGACAGCAGAATCATTAAAGCTCATTGCAAGCGAGTTATTGATAAAAGCTTCGAGAGCAACAGTTGAACCATTTATATTGTAAACCCTAAACTCCACAGTGTAATATACATCAAATATGTAGTCATTCAGCGTTTTTGTAAGAAGGATTGTCTTCGTGCCATTATTGTATCGCCCAATCTCAGCTGAGAAAAAGTTTTCGTTTGGAATATTCATGTAATAGAAGCTTTCGCCTTCAATTCTTGTTCCTAACTCATAAAATGCCCTCGAACCGCCAGGCAATTCATCAAGATTCATGTCCGCTTTCACAGCAACATCCCTTATTTGGAAGTTTTGCATCCTTAAGGATTTACCGAAGCCAGTGGTCCCATCATAGCGGATAGTGCCTGAACTGAATGCAAGTGTTGAATCATCATCCTCATCAGGATCATTAAATCCCTTTGTAGTATTATAATTGGCAAGAGTGTCACCGTCAAATTTGTCCAGATAAAACAAAACATTAGACCTGTCGACAGGCGGATTAATGACCGAATCATTTCCAAAATACATGTAAAAGTTTGCATCATGACTTTGGTTGGCAATCGTATTTGGAACCCTGAAGAATATATTTGTTGCCGCTGAATTATTGCTTTCAACAATCCTGTCTAGCTCAACATTGTGCTGGAGAGCTGCATCATAATAGACAATCCTCAGATCATCTGCATCTGATTGCATTTTGCCAGCAGATACAAGTGCCTGTGTATCCACTGTATAATTAACAGTGAAATTTGCAGGCAATTCCTGATTCGCTGGAGGAGTCACATTGATCAATGATCTGTATAGATAACTTCCATTCCACCAAGGAATTGTTGTGTTTGCATGTATCAGGCTTAAAGTCATATTTGTCTTCAGGGAATTTGTAAATACATCAAGAGATAGGCCGGATAAGTTTGCATTCTCTGCCCGAGTGTAGACTTTTTCATAATAATCGTGATCTGACAAGGCGTATGCAATTATTTCTGTGGCTTCCTGGATTGTGAAATTAAGTGTTGAAGAATTTCCTTTATTTTTTGCTAGCGAATCATCAGTGCAGTTGACAGACCATGAATAATTACCATCTGGAAGATTAGTTAAGGCAAATGTGTTAGTCGCATTCTCAATAACTGCCGAGCTGTTTGTCCTGTTAAACAGCCCATTTACGATAAAGCTGCAATTTGAAATTCCTGACACAGTATCGTTCACCTGATAGCTAAATGTTAAAGAAGTAACTGGAGAGACATAACCATTTTCAGGAGAGACCAAAGTAATATTTGGAGGATCTGTATCTGGAGCAACTATCAACTTTCTCAAGGCCGAAATATTTGAATTGCCTGCGCTGTCTGTGCAATTGATCCTCCACGTATAATTGCTGTTAGGCACATTATTTAAGCTGAACTCTGAAACAATGCCTTCAACAACAGAAAGATTTGTCTGGTTCAATGTGTTGTTAAATATGAATTGACAGGTTTCTATCGCAAGAAGAGCATCAGATGCATTATAGGTGAAATTGAGTGAAGCTCCTGAGATGAGCTGGGTATTATTTGAAGGATAGATTATCTGAAGGCTTGGCGGAGTATGATCAATGGAAATATTTGTGGCATTTGAATAACTGCTCACATAGCCAAGACTGTCATTTGCTATTACTCTTACCTGATAAATAGTTCCTTCATCAAGGCTGCTGGTATTCCAGGAGCATGAATAAGGTGATATGCTGTCCTTGCATAAGAGAAGCCAGGATCCTGTATCATTATGCCTATATTCAAATGTTGACACATTGACACCAATTCCCTGATCCAAGACCGATGCATTAACTGTGAACAATGACGCTGAGATGTTATCAAATGGAATTGGATATGATAAAATAGCTGTCGGAGCCAAAGTATCTATTGTCAAGTCTCTTATTTGGGAAGCATTGACATTTCCTAGATCATCTGTACAATTTATCCGCCAGAGGAATCTCCCATTATTCATGTTTTCCACAGTAAAGTTCTGTGAGATTGACTCATTTATTGTCGAATTCGTTGCATTTACAGTTCCATTAAGGATTAATGAGCAATTTGCAACAGTCCGCAAGACATCATTAGCTAGGTAAGTAAAAGTAACATTTTGGATGGTAAAGGTGTTGTTGGCAGGTGAGCTCAGAGCAAGGGAGGGAGGAGTCTTGTCTAAGGTGATGTTAGTATGAATGCTAACTGTTCCATTGTTGCCCAGGCTGTCATTTGAATAAGATCTGACTTCATAAGTTGAAGTATCATTCAAGCCAAGAGTGTTCCATGTGCAGGCAAAAGGCCATTGCCCGTCTGAGTCTCTGCAGGCCAAAGCAAAATTCTTTGATGAGTTTTCCCTAAATTCAAAAGTAGTCACATTAACTCCAATCCTGCTGTCTGAGACAGAAGCATTTACTGTAAATGTAACTGATGATATGTTTTCTCCAACAATCGGCCTGTCAAGAGAGGTAATCGGAGGAGTATTATCAAGCCTTAGAAGCCTTGTTGGAGAGCTGTTAACTAAGCCAAGCTGGTCAGCGCATGTAATATTCCATAGCAGATCGACATCTGGAACACCTGTAAGTGAGAAATTAGTTGGAGTTCCAGCAATAATGCTTATGTTAGTCTGGTTTATTGTGCTGTTGATGATAAGGCTGCAATTTGTGATAGCATGAATGTCATATGTGACATTGAAATAAAATGTAACATTTCCTAACCTAAATGTGTCGTTTCCGGGAGCTAAGGCATTTATAAGAGGTCCACTTCTTTCCACAGTAATATTAGTGTGAACATCAAAAGAGCCGTTGTTTCCAAGAGTATCATTCGCATTTACCCTGACTTCGTATGATACTCCATCTCCGAGATTTGTCAGATTCCAGACACATGAATATGGCGCTTGTGAGTCATTATCAACACAGGCAATCTGGAATTGGGATTGTGAATTGCTCCTGTACTGGAAAGTCACATAAGAAATCGGTGATAGCGAGTCAGTCACTGTGGCGTTTAATGTGTATAGAACAGTTGTGATATTTTCAGAACTGATTGGATAGCTTAAAATTGCGAAAGGAGCAGTCTTGTCAATAGTTATGTTAAGCCTGGTGTCATAAGGCGCCATGTTGCCAAAACTGTCATTTGCAATTACTCTAACTTCGAGTTGGTTTGTATCAGCAATTGATGATAAATTCAACAAGCAGCTGTTTAAGACACCTGTTCCATTGCAGATGCTTATGAAAGATGAAGTGCTGTTCTCCCTGTACTCATAAAAGGTCATATTTACTCCTATTCCTCCATCATTTATTGTAGCATTTATCCATGATAGGTTAGATGAAAGGTTTGTGAAGTTTTTGGGATTTGTGATGTTGACAAATGGATAAAGATTATCTATCATGACAGAGACAATTGTTGAATTTGACAGGCCGTCTGTGTCTGTTGCTGTAAGCCTAAGAAAGCAGTCAAATGACTCATTCGCGCATTGCGACTGCACAGATGTTTCAAAGGTGCAATTTGAATCAAGAGCTGAGCAGATCTGTGATGATGAGCTGAATGAAGGCAAATTATCGACCTCAAAGAGATAATTGGATATTCCTTGATCATCTGATGAATTGCTTGCATTTAGAATATCTGCACCATGCAGAAGTGTTCCGTTCAATGGATAAACAAATGAAGCAACAGGATGATCATTTATCGAGACATTGATAGACTGCAAAGAGATATAATTTCCAACATCAGTGGAATTTGCCTTGCATCTGACACGGAAGGACTCTGTTCCAGCATCTACTGATGAATGTATTGAGAAAGTAACATTACAGCTATCTCCACCTGCAGAGAGATTTCCGCAGAAATGGCTGACATTTGCGTTTCTCAGGAACAATGAATCGCTGGACAACTCAGATGTGCCAGACACATTGTATTCTGCTGTAAGATAGACATTTGAACAATTCTGCAAGCTTATATCACATGCAACAAGGCACTGGTGGAGATAAGTATAATTAATAGAAGTCTCTGACTCATTAATTTCAATTGAGAACACAGGATATGTAAGATTTACTGTTAATGTACCAAGGCTGGAAGAATTCCACATCAGGCCAACAAAGCTGGCGTTTAGGTTTCCTGCAGTGTCATTTGCAAAGATTCTTGTCCAATTGTAAATTCCTACCTGGCTGATGATGAACTCAACTGAGTAAATTCCGTCGCCATTTGTCTCATCACAAGATGTTGTTGAAGTGTCGCTCAAGACATAATCCTCAAATGATGAACTTGGATTCTTGATCTCTGTTATCACTGAATCGATGTTGGAGTGATTATCATCAATTGTGGCATTCAGGCAGACATATCTGTAAATGCTGATATTAGTGCTATTGATATGCGGATTTTCAATGGAAGGGTATGTTGTATCAATCCTTAAGAGCTTTGCTTCTGATGAATTATAATTTCCAACATTATCTGAGCAGTTTACATACCATGAAAAGTTGCCGTTCTGCACTGTTGCTGTGAAGTTCTGAGAGACTAGTTCTCTAATCGAATGATTTGTCTGGTTCAAAGTATTCGCAATGTATAATGTGCAGTTTGATACAAAAAATGTGGCATCTGAAACATTATACCTGAATATAACTGTGTTATTGTTTAGCAGCGTATTATTTTGAGGGGATTCCAAATAAATAACAGGCGGAATGCTGTCAATGCCGATAATCTGGACAGGCGTCCTGTTTGAATTATTTGCAGAGTCATTTATCTGGACAAAATATGAATAGACACCGTTGTTCAAGCCTGATATTGTGAGGTTTGTGAAGTTGCCTGAATAAGGCACAGACAAATTCAGGGTGTTGTTAATGAAAATCTGGATGCGGGAAGGATTAATCTCAGTATGTGATATATTGACAACAAAAGAGACTGCAGATAGATTTGATCCATTCAGAGGAGTTGGGAATACATAATCAATTGAAGGGAATAAACTGTCAAGTGTAATTATCCTTGTCTCTGTGCTGTTCTTATTAGAGGCATTATCCCAGGCTGTTACATTATAATAATACCGGAAATTCCTGTTAAGGCCTGTAAAATTAAAGCCTCTGACACCAGCCCCGAAAGCTGACGAATTGATCAATTCAATTGTCTGGTTGAAAAGATAGAATGTGATGTTTGCGTCATTTGCCTCAACTACTGTAACATTAACATTTATCCAGTCTCGATTAAAGAAGGAATTGTTCTGAGGAGTTGCAGCAGAGAAGACGATTGATGGCAGCAGTGTATCTATAGTTATCTGCCTTGTCTCAGTGCTGTTTGAATTGCCAGCAAGATCATAGATTGTGACATTATAGTAATAACGCTCATCAGTGTCTACAATAGATGTGAAATTGATCATGGTAATCACTGAATAATATGTTGTCTTGTTCACCTGGCTTTTTAGTGAGTTAAAGAGATAAAATGTGATATTCGCAAAATTCGATTCGTTGATGCTGACATTCACAAATATCCAGTCATCTCTAATAAATGCAATGTTTGGGAGTGTATCTCCAGAGAAAGTTATCTGAGGATTAGTCGTGTCAACTGCAAAAGTCAAGTTTGATGAATTAAATCGTGAATTGCCTGATGAATCGTTACATCTGACATTCCAGACAAAATGGCCTTCAGGGAAAGTGTGATTCATCAAATCCTGTACTCCTGAAATTACTGTGCTGTTTGTCTCGTTAGCAACAAATTGGCCAGATGCATTATGATATAATGTGCAGGATGCAAGATTTGGATCTGATGGGGTGTATAAGAATAGGATTACACCGTCATGGTCAAATGAATTATTTACAGGAGACTGAAGATTAATAGCAGGCACAGTATTGTCCAGGATTATCTGGCGCCGTTCTGTAGAATTTGAATTTGAGGCCTTATCACGCACAGTAACATTATAGTAATATCTCCCATCTGTTATTTCTAGACTTGTGAAATTGATGCTTGTATTACCTGCACCCAACAATGTCTGGTTGACAAGGCCTGAATCATTGTAAAGGTAAAATGTGAGGTTTGCTGTATTCGTATCATTTATGCTGACATTCACGAAAATCCAATTGTTGCTCGCGTAAGAATTGTTGGCAAAAGTTGGATCTGAGAAGTTAATCTGCGGAAACAAAGTGTCAATTGTGAATAGCCTTGTTTCTGTAATGTTTGACCTTGATACCTTGTCAACAACTGTCACATTGTAATAATACTGCATATTTGTGTTGATAATTCCTGTAAAATTGATTGATAACTGCTGAGTTGAGAAATTTGACAAATTCACCAATGATGATTGGTTGTGCAGGGCAAATGTGACATTCTGAAAATTGGATTCATCTATGGAAACCTGGACAAAGAAATAATCCTTGTTTGTAAAAGTGTCATTAGCAACTGTAAGTGCTGTAAATAATATCTGAGGGTTGACTGTGTCAAGAGTAATCTTTCTGGTTTCTGTCCTGTTGAGATTTGAAGCTTTATCACGGACAGTTGCATTGTAATAATACCATGTATCTGTATCTTCAATCCCTGTAAAATTAAGGCTGGTATTTCCCGCTCCAAGAAGAGTGTGGTTGATCAAGCCGCTCGTTGAATTATAAAGATAAAATGAAATGTTTGAAGTATAGAGATCAATTATGCTTAAGTTCAGATATATCCAGTTCCTGTCAACAATCGAATCATTTGCTTCGGTAAGATTGACGAAAATAACCTGCGGATTGATTGTATCTAAAGTTATTCTCCTTGTTTCTGTAGAGTTTTTGTTGCCTGCATTATCAGCCACAGTCACGTTGTAATAATAGATTTCGTTGGTATTTGGCAAGCTCGTAATATTCAAGAATGTTGATCGATTTGTAAAGACAGTTCTGTTGACAAGATCCATTGATGAGTTGTGCAGGACAAATGTGGTATTGGCAAAATTAGTCTCATCATAGGTTATGTTCATGAATATCCAATCTCTTGCTGCGTGTGTATCATTTTCTGAAGTGCCACCTGCAAATGCTATTGCCGGATTAGTTAGATCTACAGCAAGCTGCCTAGTCTCTGAATGATTCGTGTTATTATATGTGTCTGTGCAGAAAATACTCCAATTATAATTCTGCTCAAGTAAGGATGTGGAGATGTTGTTCTGGGTTGATTTGATTATAGTTGCATTAGTTTGATTTGTCTGGTAATTAAGGACTAATGTGCAATTGCTGATGTTGAAGTCATCATCGGGAATATATGTGAAAACTCCAAGCTGGTTTCTGGTTACTGTATTGTTGGCGGGATTGACAAGTTGAACGCCGGGCGTGTAGACATCATTGACTTTAAATGAGGAAAAGCTAACAATAGATTGGTTCACCTTATCTTTTGCAAAGCCTGTAAGAGTATAATTTCCTGGAGCAGTCAGATTCTGAGGAGTCAATGTGAGATTTATATAATAAGTTGCAAAAACAGTCCCATTTGGATAACTGACATTAACAAAACTTGTGTTAAGATTCTGGTCAGATGCTGTAAAGACAACCGATATATTTGTGAATGTGAAATTAGCCTGGTTAGGTGAAACTGAGGAGAAAGTGAAAATAGGGAAAATAGTATCAATAATCAATACTCTCTGCTCTGTAACATTAATGTTGCCAGATGAATCATTCGCATAAACCCGATAATTATAAATTCCATCAGTTAGTCCAGTCCTCTGCCTGGAACAGAAATAATTTACATCTTCTTTGGACAAACTCATAGAAAGGTTTGTGCCATTCCAGTCAAGGAAGCAATTTGTTATGTCATACTGATCATTTGCAGTTGCATTTATAATGATGGATGTCTCATTTGTGTATGTCTGGTTTAAGGGAGTAGGCAATGAATAAAAAATGCCCGGGATAATGCTGTCAATGAAATAATTATATGAGAATCGTTTTGATTCTGCATTTACTGCAGCAGGCCCTAATCCAAGATTTGAATTCCAACTTTTCCAGGCATTTCCATCATATTCCTGGGCGCATTTATATTGGTTTGTCTGAGAAAGGGCTGTCATCATCAGCTTGTTTGAGTAAGGATCTGCTTCAAGCTCCACAAATTCCATGTCGACAGCTTCGCCGCAGTTAAATGCCATATTAGTTGTATTTCCGCTTGAAGACCAAAGCCCAATACCACAATTTGCGCCAGAACAGATTGAATAATTTGTGTAATCATTGTTAATTCCCACCCAGACAAGCATAGCATTTCCTGTTGAGCCGATATATGCAACATCAAAATTGTTTTCTGTTGTTTCTGTGTTCTGATCTATTCCAGCCCATGTTACAAAACTGTCACCATCCCATTCGATTGCGTCAAGGTCTGCTTGACCGACCTGAATTGTTGCAAGCATAATCCTATTACTTGAAGTATCAGAAGCCATCTGCATCCAGGAATTTGCAGTGCCTCTGTCTGTCAAAGCAGATGGAAGAGAACACCAAGTTCTAGTGCTGTTGCTAAATTCACAATAATTAATGATGCCTGCAGTAGAGCTTTCCCAGGAAACCAGGATATCATCAGTCTGTTGTTCATAAGCAACAGCCAATGACTGAGTTGCCTGAGCTGCAGGTGCTGCATCAAATGTTTTATTGTCAACCCATGCTGCCCCATTCCAGATATGGCCGCAGACATCACCATTTGAATCGCTGTAAACAACAACTATTTCATTTGATCTCGGAGCTGCTGCTGTCCTTACCCATCTGGTTGTTCCAAGACAAGCATCTACAGGCAAGGTGCCATTAATAGACCATGCTGTCCCATTCCAGACTGAATATGTATCTGTTCCTGCCACTCCAGTGTTGTAAACGATAATTCCTCGACCGCTTCGCTTTTCATAAGATATATCCATGCCTTTATAGTTATCTTCAGTTGTGCCTACACCAATTGTAAGATTGGCAAAATTATACCATCCTGATCCATTGTAAGTCTGGGCTTTAATATGGCCTGAAGAATCAAGTGTTGCCATCATAAATTCATCTCTAACTTTATTTGACTTAAGGACAAACCATTCGGGCAATGTTGATGTTATGTTTATTGCGCTGCTTTGGGCTGTAAATGTATCTGTTTGGTATTCCCTGTATTTTGGCTCAGCACCTCTTGCAATCGTATGATAAACAAACAATGGATAAGGCCTGTTTAAGACTGCTACATTAACTGAAAAATTCAATTTTAATGAAGAGTTGGTATTTCCGGCAAAATCTGTACAATTAACACTCCAATTATAAAATCCGTTAGCTAGAGACTCAACAAATGACAAGGATTGATTTTGCGGGGGAGCATCCCTGAAATCATAAATTTCCTCATTTAGTATCAGGCTGCAATTTGAGACTTCATTGATGTCAGACACATTATATTCAAATGTGATTGTTGATGATACTGTAACAAGAGTATTGTTTGTTGGAGAAATTCCTGTGACTGTAGGAGCTTGTGAATCTGTGACATAATAAAATGTCTCATTGCTGTTTATTGAGTTTCCAGCAGAATCATAGGCAACAACAAACCAATAATATTTGGTATTTGATGCTAGAGGTGTTGCTGGAGGTACATAAAATGTGGTGTTTGTGATATTTAAAGTTGAATACCTGAAGTTTATGGATGAGAAAGCGATGTTATCATCTATAAGGAGGGTATAATTGAGGAAATTATCATCTGTTGTCTCATTCCAGATGAACATAGGAGTGAGATTCTGTGATTGGGTGTAATTTAATGGGGCATATAAATTAAATAACACTGGAGCAGAACTGTCGATTGATAAGGAAAAGTTAGAACTGTTATACGCAGAATTGCCTGCCTTGTCAATGCAAAGGATATTCCAGACATAACTTCCCGATGGTATCTGGCTTGGATTCAAGCTGTTTTTTTGATTTGAGACTGGAGAGGTATTTGTTAGGTTTTTTGCAAATACTCCGCTAAAATTTGTGTATAATGAACAATTCTTTAAATTAGTATCAAGAGGAGTGAAATTAAATTGCAGCAGATCTGAACCTTTAAAAGAATTATTTGATGGCTCATTCAACGCAACCTGTGGAATCGTTGTGTCTAGGGTAATGTTACGGGTGATTGTTGAGTTCTGGTGAAGAGCCAAGTCAAGGACAGTCACATTATAATAATAAATATTGTTTGAATCAAGCGATGTGAAGTTGATGCTCCTATTGCCTTGCCCGAGAACTGTCTGATTAACAATACCCGAAGTGTTGTATAGCGCAAATGTGAGATTTGAAGGATTAGTTTCAGTAATTGAAACATTTACGAATATCCAATTTTGGCTGAGATATGAATCATTATCAGCTGTTCCTCCAGAGTACAAGATTTGAGGATAAAGCGAATCAAGAGTTAATTTCCTTGTTTCTGTTGAATTTTTGTTATTTGCAAGATCCCTCACTGTGACATTATAATAGTATATCATATTTGTGTTATTGGCTGAGAAATTAATGTTTCTTGCTCCTGCTGGATATGTTGAGGAGTTAAGCATTCCAAGTGTAGAATTGATCAAGTAAAAAGTAATATTTGATTCAAACGAATCGCTGGCAGATACATTTACAAATATCCAGCTCTGGTCAAGATAGGAGTTGTTCTGCGCTGTTCCGCCTGCAAACTGGATTGATGGCACATTAAGGTCAATATTAATTGAATAATTGGATGTATTGAATGCAGAATTGCCAGCAGAATCATTGCACAAAACATTCCAGACAAAAGAGCCTTCAACAAGAGACATGGAGAATTCCTGCTGGACATCACTTGAGATAGTTGAATTAGTCCGGTTAGCTGAGAAAATTCCTGATGCATTATGGTAGAGAGTGCATGAGAGCAAAGCAGGATCTGATGGAATATACCTAAACTGGATGGAGGCAGAACTGCTCCAGGAGTTATTTGATGGTAAAACAAGGTTTACAGCGGGATTTAAGTTATCAAATGCAACAGATATGATTGTATAATTCTTTAAACCATCATTGTCTGATGCATTCAGCCTTAGGAAGCAGGCGAATGAATTATTGGCACATTGTGATTGTTGGTTTGTGTCAAGCGAACAATTTGCATCAGCTGAATCACATAATATAGTGGAGGAGCTGAATGCAGTGAGATTATCCAGCTCAAAAGAATAACTAGAAATGCCCTGATCATCAGATGTGGATGATGCATTCAATCTTTGAATGCCATTAAGATATGTCCCATTCAAAGGATATGTGAAGCCAGCATTTGGGTGGTCATTAACTGTTGCGTTTGGCTGAAGCGCTGAAAATGATATTGGAGCATTTGCTGATGTTGAATAGCATCTCAAGCTGAAGTTATTATTTCCAGATTCCTGTCCTGTTACGATTGTGAAAGAATTATTGCATGAAGCTCCAACTGTGAGGAGGCCGCATGACTCATTGTATATATCAGAGATAAGCTGGTTAGTGTCAGGTGTTACAAAATTCCAGGAACCATTATTAAATTGAGGATAGATATGCACATCTTGGCAATCTTCTGTTGAGTCATCCCTGCAGGTAACATTACAATATTGCTGGAATGAATAATTCACAGATGTTTCTGACTCATTAATCTCAAAGTTTTGTACCGGATTTAAAATAGAGGTTGTCAGGAATATTGATGAGATTGCAGTCCAGTTCAATACAGCCTTTGGAGAAGTTACATTTAAGTTTCCTGCATTATCCTGAGCATAAGTATATGACCAATTGTAATTGCCTTCCAGATTGTTTACATAGCTAGAAGACCAAACATTTTCTCCTTCTGTACACTTATTTGGATTTGAGGAGTCATTGGTCAACGAAGCATTGTCTCTGTTGCCAGATGGCCTCAATATTTCAACTTTTACAAACGCCATTCCTGAATAGGTATCGTTAATCGTGACGTTAAGGCAGACCTTTTTATTGACATTAAAGATTGTGCCATTTATTGATTCATTGCTGATTGAAGGAAATGTCTTATCCACTGTTATGTTTCTCGCAGATGATGTATTGACATTATTGATATTATCAAAGCATCTTATGCTCCAATTATAAAATCCAGATCCTAAGGCTAATGAGAAATTCTGGAAAACAGATTCAGTGATTGTTGAATTTGTGGCGTTTAACAGATTGTCAACAATCAAGCTGCAGTTCTTTATTCCAAGAAGATTATCAGTCACATTATACATGAACAAGATGTTTCCAGTGGTGCTGTAGATGAAATTGTCAGGCTGGCTGATCAATAATGATGGAACTGTTGAATCCTTTCTAATAGTCCTGTTAGAAGTTTGGTTAAAGTTGCCAGCTGAATCATTCAGCGACGCTGAATAAACATATAGGCCATCAGGCAGCCCTGCAAGCGAAAAATTTGTGTATTGTCCTGAATATGACCTTGTGACATTTAGGTTTCCATTCACAAACAGCTTTATTACATTAGGATTAATCTCACTGTGCGACAAGTTTATCGAAAAAAAACTGCTGCTGATGTTTGAATTATTTTCAGGAGTCATATCTATAAATGAGATTGAAGGATAGGTTGTATCAATGGTTATATTTCTGTATTGAAGAACAGCCCTGCTGCCAGCAGTATCATTAATTGAGACATTATACTGATAAAAGCCGTCTGCCACGACAACTGAGAAATTAGTGTTCTTATTAGTCCCAGACAGATAAGTCTTGTTGCTGTAAATCGAGCCATTAATGAAAAGCACTATTGTGTCTGGATTTGTCTCTGTATGAGAGATGTTCACAACAAATGAAGTTGTGTTGAGGAATGTGTTGTTGTCTGGAGTGATCGGCTTATAGCTAAGGGTTGGAGTTGATGTGTCAATAGTCAATGTATAATTTCCTGAGATTCCCTTGTTGCCAGCCATATCAAAACAATCAATGTACCAATAATCTGACAATGAAAATAAGGACAGAGAGAAATTATTAGTCTGCGATCTGTTGATATAAGATTGGTTCAGCTGAGTGATATCAATTCCGATATGCAATGTGCAGTTGATAAGTTCAGTCGCATCAGAGACATTGAATAGGAATGCAACATCAGCATTAGATGTTGATGTCATGTTAGCCGGGCTATAAAGAGTCACATTAGGAGAAATGACATCAATTACCGAAAGATTGTAATTTTCAACCCTGCTGTGGCCTGCAGTATCATTGATTAATATATGCAACGAGTAATTTCCGACGACTGTCAAGTTATCTGGTGTAAGAGTGAAATTTGTTGTGTGGATGCTAATCAATGAGCCGTTTGGATAGGAGATGTTTAGATATTTTGCTGAAAGATGAGCATCATTTGCAGTCCAGACAACAGTTACATTGTTCAGGCTGTGGTTTGCCGGGCTTGGAGAAACTGAACTGAACTCAGCGAATGGCTGTCCTGTGTCTATGGTTATTGTATAATTATTCATGCTTGAGTTTTTATTTCCAGAACCATCCTCACATTCAACATTCCAGATGAAAGTCCCATCTTCACCAAAAGTCAGGTTAATAGCATTTAATGAATTGTTTATCAAAGGCTCCTGATTTGACTGCTTAAGCGACCATCCCGATTCATTGGTGTACACTGAACAGGAAGATAATGATCTTGACGTAGGGCTTACATTGAATGTGAAATTTTGAAAGGCATCAGATGAAATAGTATTATTCATCGGATTAAACAAGATTACATAGGGAGGAGTCCTGTCGACAAAGCTCCTGAATGCGAAATCAAAGCTCGGGAATGTGGCAGATGATTCAGAATTCTCCAAAAATGCGCCATTATCCGCATCTGCCCATACATTGTTTTCGGCATCATATATTTTTGCCCATAAATCATCAAGGTCATCCTGCACAATTACCAATGTCTTATTCTCATCCAAAAAGCTGTATGCCAAGATGTTCTGCTCCTCATCTGAGAAATTGGAACTGCCTGTTCCGACATGAAGGCCTGTTGTTCCTCCTTCCCATGCGTTCTCAGTCTTATTGTACAACATGTAATCCAATGTTAAGCTTGTGGCTGCGTCAGAATAAACCAATACACCTCTCTTGCTCTGGCCAGCCCAAGACGCAGAGATCTCCATATTTGGAAATACATCAGGATAAAGCCCACCTTCGGTGCCTGAAACCTGAAGCATTACATCACCGCTCCAAATTATTGAATGCATATCTTCAGCTCCAATATCCTGCTCAGAAATCAATATATAATCCGAGCCATATTGAGCACCAACAACTATATATTCACCAATTTCAGATAGAGTAGATGTCCTTCTGGTCTGGAATGAACATGAATCAGCAGACTTGTTTGTATAATCAATTTCGCTTGTTTCTGTAGTTGTTGAGGCCACGAATAGCTCGCCGGAGCTTTGCTCATAGGCAAGATCTGCATGCTGGTAAAGGGATATAGCTAAAGTAGAAGAGGGCAATGAAGAAGGCTCACAATCCCAATCAGTTCCGTTCCATGTCATGATGTCCAAAGCGCCAACAACAGAAGTTGCAGAAGCATTAGTCAAAATTATGGCTATCTCATTACTGTTTGGCTTAGATGCTATCTTGACAAATGTTGGGATACCACCGAGCAAAGTAGCTGGGACAGCAGCCTCATCAGACCATGTGCCATTGAAAGTCCTGTATCTTGCACCAAGAAGACGATCAATCCAGACAACCATGCCGTCACCGCTCAACTGCTCAAAAGCGCCATCAGCCTTAAGACGATCAATCTGCGATGCATCATCCTCAACTTCAAAAACCTGATCACATGAATTCTCGCCATACCAGCAAACTGAGCCAAATCTTGAAGTATACAGCTGGGCGTTAACATCATCCTGATCATCTGATGTAACAACCATATATTCACCATACATAGGATTAGACACAACCTGAGCCCATTCAATAATTCCTCCAATATCAGTGGCATTAAGCTCGCTGACAAATTCAGATCCATCAAAAAACCTATAACGAGGTGAAGTTTCTGAGGCTTCACCATAGACTAGCAGTCCGGATAATGTTGAAACAGGATTAAGGTCCACCATTATCGTAAAATTATCTGTAACACCTCTATTTTCAAAAAAGTCAAAGCACTCAATAAACCATTCTTCAGTAGTCGGCAGGTAAATCGAGAAATTATTGTAAGACGGGGAATCGATGAAACTTGAGTTTTGATAAACTGCATCCGGGCTTATATGAAGCGAGCAATTTTTTATCTGAGAAGCGTCTAAGATTGAATATGAAAATACTATGTTTGGATCTGTTGTAAAAGTATTGTTTACTGGATAATTAATTGAAATATTTGGGCCAATAACATCATTGATGGTCAGGATTTCTGAAACTAGATGGATATTGCCAGCTGTATCATTGACAAACAAAGCCAAGGTATAGTTGCCTGACACTGTCAAGTTGTTTGAGTCTAATGTGAAGTTGGTGTCGTGGACAGAAATAAATGTGCCATTAGGATATGATACGTTAACATATTTTGTATGCAGGCTTGTATCATTTGCAGTCCACACAACAGAAACAGTCTGCAAGCTGTGGTTAGCAGGATTAGGTGTTATAGAAGAAAAGCTCGCATCAGGAATTGTGGTATCAATAATTAGCGTAAGATTTTCCCTTGCAAACCTGTCATCACCAATGGAATTGCTGCATAAAATATTCCAGATGTATGATCCATCTTCAACAAATGTGTAATTGATCGTATTATTTGTGCTGTTCAAAAGCAACGTGTTATTCAATTGTTTAGAAGACCATCCAGATCCGTTAGTATAAAGTGAACAATTCATAATACTAAATTCCTGAGTGGTCACATTGAAAGTGAAATTTACAGAGGATGATGTAAAAAAAGTATAATTTAAAGGAGCTAACAAAGTCACATTCACAGGGGTTAAAGTAATATTAGACAACCTAAAAGCAAACTCAAAACTCTGGAAAGCAGGAGAAGCGATATTATTATTTAAAGTCACACCACCATCAGCATCACTCCATGCCTGTGTGTCTCCATTATAGATCTTAGCCCAAAGATCATCAGTATCATCCCTGACAATTGTCATTACCCAATTCTCGTCAAGGAAACTGTAAGAGATGATGTCATGTTCCTCATCAGTAAAGCCAGTTAACCCAGTAGCATCATAGCTGGCATTCGCATTGCCCCACGCATTTGTGCTGATGTTGTACCTGAAATAATCCACATTAAGGCTTACCGCCTCATCAGAATATGTTAATAATCCGAAATCAGATGTTCCTGCCCAAGCTGGAGCAATAGGCATATATGGAATTGTTTCAGGATAGCTAGTGATGTCCACCCCAGAATCCCTTAAAAATGCATTGCCATCCCAGACAAGGCCTTGAGTAAACTCGCTGTTAGTAATATCAAATACTCCAACCAAAATTTGGTTGCCTCCTCGTCTGGCGCTTACCGAAATTATTTCAGATTCTCTTATTGGTGATGTGTACTGATTAGACACAAAAGTACAAGTATCTGCAGCTTTGGTGGTATAATTAATGTCTGATATAACATTCACTGTATTTACAACAAATAGATCACCGGACAGCTGTTCATAAGCAAGATCAGCATGCTGATACAAATCAGGAGTCAACTTCCTATACGGAAGGACAGAAGGCTCACAATTCCAATCAGTCCCATTCCAAATCATGATATCCAAAGCAGCAACAACAGAAGTAGCAGACGCATTAGTCAAAATCAGGGCTACCTCATCACTATTTGGCCTAGACACCATCTTAACAAAAGTCGGAACACCACCAAGCAAAGTAGTAGGAACAGCAGCCTCAACAGACCAAGTACCATTCCACGTCCTATATCTAGCACCCAAAAGCCTATCAACCCAAACAAGCAAACCATCACCGCTCAACTGCTCAAAAACACCATCAGCCTTCAAACGATTAACCTGAGAAGCATCATCCTCAACCTCAAAAACCTGATCACAAGAATTTTGGCCAAACCAACACTCATCACCAAACCTTTCAGTATACAATTGGACATTCACATCATCCTGATTATCTGATACCACAACCAGGTATTCATTATAAATCGGATTAGAGCTCACTCTAGACCATTCCGGGACTCCAAAATAATTGTGTGTAAGGACCTCAGAACTGAATGCAGTTCCATTCCAAAACCTGTATCTCGGAGATGTGTTTGTTCCTTGGCCATAAACAAGCATTCCTGGCCTTGTTGCAGGAGCATAATTCTGGGCAATAGCTATCTGGCCTCCAAAATTAAATTCAAGAATATGAGTTCCAGTGGTGATAACCTTGCTGGTCTCAATGCCTGTCTCATTACAGCTGTAATTGGAAAGGATCACTGTGTCATTAATCCATGAATAGCTCTTGTTAACATTACCGCACTTGACTGACAAGAATTTTAAGTCAACACTTTCATTCACATTGCTCCATCTTGTTCCATTAATCGGCCTAATCTTCAAATCAGCTGTCCCATTTGTCGTGAATTGAACTGCCCAAAGGCCACCGACAGTTGGCCTGCTCTGCACATTTATTATTGTTATTGGGTCAACAGCCAGGAACCAAGGCCTCGCTTCTTCAAAAGAAATCTCGCCATCATCCACAACCACCGGGCCCAATTCCCAGAGATCAGGAGTTATCAATGGAGGAGATGCAACATAACTAAGTTCAGAATTGTTGTTTACATTCTCCCATCTCAAAAGAATGGAATCATTCAAATAAACAACTGTTGCGTTTCCTGAATCCAGAACAGCAAAACTTGATGGGAGTTTTTCAGTAACATTAAATATTGAAGAATTTGTGTATGAGACAACTTTAATGGTAGAATCAAACGGCCCTTTGAAAGGATCTGTCGTGACAGGAGAATACCGGATAATGTCATACTCAAATGATGATGCAACAATAAAAGAAGAGATCATTGAGCTATTGACATTAGAGCTGCCATTGGAATAAAAGGCTTCGACCCTTAGACTATACTCACCTTCAATGCTAGTATTGGACAAACTAAGCTCATATACTCCAGTATCTCCCAAAGTTTCAGATATTGTCAGGTTTATTGTCGAGAAATTGTAGGTGGCTCCGATCGGATCTTCAATGCTTACAGATACATTTGCGCCTGAAACTAGATGGCCGCTCGTGTCAAGCACGACAACCACAATATCTGCTGTCTCATTAAGATGATACCTTGACTTTCTTGTGTTAATCGATGCTACACCTGTCTCTGCATAAGCAGGATCCTCTGGAGTCAAGACAAATGAGTATTCCTCGCCAGGAACAATATCCCTGAGCTTTTGCCAGCTGCCATCACATCTCTCCTCAATCTTGTTCCACTGCACACATTTCCAGAGGGCGGAACCTTTTGCTACAGATGTTACTGTTGCATTTGTGAAATTTAAGCTTGTCGGATCGATCACATAGACATCTACCACCTGCTGATTATTAATAGGATCAACAGGATTTGTGACATCAGTTATCTCCAGTTCAAATGTTTCATTATCTTTGATTGTAAGCTCATCAAATGAGATCCTCTGGACTTTTTTCTGCCTTAAGTCAAGCTCAAGATGATATTTGTCCTTCTGGATCCTTTTGGCAATCTTCCTTGAGTTTATTGATTCATCATTCCCATCCCTCAGATTAAACTTGAACGGGATATCCATCCCTTCCGGCGCAGAGATATTTTTTATAGAAACGGCAATTTCCTGAACAGATGAATGCCAGACCTTCTTGGAGAGCTCAGCTTTTTTTTCCTGAAGCTCTTGATTGGTGTTTGTGTGGCTTGGGCCAAACACTTTATTTAATTTTCCATCTGAGGCTGGCGATTCTTCCTGTGGTGCGGTTTCTGTTGCGGTAATATCATCAATTTCATCAGTTCCTTGACCTTCCTGAATATCCTGAACAACATCATCCTGATTGCCTGCATTTTCTATACTGCCTGCATCATCTAGACCAGCACCCTCAGGAATATCAGGATTTTCAACAGGCAGAGTAATTGGTTGATCAGGCTGGGAATCAGGAGGGTTTATCACAAAGCCAATTGGCCCTCTTTTGAGGAATTCCAAGATGAAATTTCCGATTCTCGCGAAGAAATCAGTAACGGCATTGAAAAAATTATCTAATAATCTGCCAGCAGATGAATCTTGCTCAGGATCATATGTCACATTCACATAGGTTAACTGGTCAATATTTCCATTATATTTGGAACTCATGAATAAGGTGAACCCCTTAACTTCATTTCCTGCAAATTCTTTCCATTCACAATAGATTGCTTTCTTTCCACGATAAGATATTATCTTTCCTTTCCTGCAATCATTGCTTAGATCATCTTTGTCAATCTTGAATACAGAATCATTGAACACCCAGTAAAACAATGTTGGGTATTTAGTCATATTATTTCCAGAGATTTCCTTAATTGAGAATCTTGCCTCATAATCTGCATTTGCTGCAAAACCTCTTGTTGTAACATTATCTGCACTGTAAATGTCGAGATTCACTTCAAAATAAAGGCGGGCATCATTTGATTCCACAACAAAATCTGAAAGATTAATTTCTGATAATCCAGAAGCATGATAATCCACTTTTGTGATGAATGTATAATTTCCTGGCACAGCCGGCGAAATCAAGGTGTAGTTTACAACCTTAGTCTCATTCATGCCTAGGCTGCCTGCATCAAGCAAAACACTATCTCCTGACAAATTTGCATACGATGGAAGAGATGCAACCTGCCAGCCTGATGGAATCGTCTCATTTATGATTATGCTTGAGATGTTCTGATATCCACTTGATATGATCACAAATCTTGATGTGACCTCATTATTCAGGCCAGTGCCGTGAGCCATTTCACGATAAACATTTAGCGAGGCTGGAAGATCTATGACCAATTCAAATATCTGCTCAGACAAATTTGGGACAATCCAAGATATCTGATCGATCAAGCCGTTGCTATTTGTGTCATAAAAGGAAACCTCAAAGCGTTGATCATCCACTATGTCTATAACAGTTCTATTTAAGTGCCAATACAGGTGTATCTGCTCTTTAGACGACTCTGATATTTTTGTGTATGAATAAACATCTTCATAATGCAGAGAAGAATTTGAAAATACTGTTATGTTTTTCTTTAACTGATTATCTTTTACTATCAGCGAGGTCTCATTCTTCATTGGGGGAGAAGTCTCAAATTCAACTATCAATTGCTTTTTCTCAGATGGCGAGATGTTGCCCGTGATACTTATTGAACCAGAATTTAATATGCCAGAAACATCATCACTATAATTATTCTGCCTTGAAAAAGAAGCAGATTGTTTTTGCACAGAAGCACTAGTATCATTTTGAACACTCTCGCTAACAATAACATGTTCGGCACCTATTGGAATCTCTAAAGAAAGATTCATAAGCTGAGTTTCATTTAGATTATTTGTTATTGAAATCTCCTTTTTCCAGGAAACTTTTCTTCCGATCTCAGCCCTTCCTTGTGTTAATTCTTCCTCAAGCAGCAAGGAATTGTTCGTAAGATTAGATAAATTGAGTTCATCAGAATTGTTCAGGACAGCCAATACAGTAAAGTTAAGGCTAGGCTGAAGCCAGATCGTCTGCTGCTCGCTTATTGTAAACTGGCCTGGGAAGATTATCTTAAACATGTAATCTCCTGGGACTAGATAGATTGTATTGAAATTGAAGATAACTTCACCGGATTCGTTGGTTGTCTTTGATTGGATGAAAGTCTCATTCCTGTAGAGGTTTATCTCTGCTGATGCAACGGGGCTTTTGTTCTCGTAAAGCAGCATGGTTGACAATGTGAGGATTTTTCCCCTAAGCAAGGTTATCTGGCTCGCAAATTCCCTGGCAAGAATTGTCAAGATGTCCTGCTGGCTCCTGTCTATGAATCTTGCGGTCAAGCTCATCACATTACTGAGAATGTTGGATGAAGCATTCTGCTCTGAGAGATAAGCAGCCTGAGCTGAGATCACATAGAGTTTCTCTTTGCTAAATTTGCCAGGATTTATTACAAACCTGGAATTCCAATTGCCATTCTCAATGCTGAACCTTAAATTGCCTGAATGGCCAAATAAATCACAGCATGCTTTAGTTCCATGGCATGAATTAAACACTTCATCTGTATCGATTACATTTATCTCATACAAGGCACAAAGCCTGTTTTGGTCTGCATAAAAATTCATGGAAGAGCCGGCGATTGAGAAGTCAACAAAGCCATCTGCAAATTCTACACCATCACCATCAGCATCCCAATTTGATTCATTGCTTCCAGTTGTGTAGTTTAGTGAAAGCTTAATCCTTGGCGAGCTGATATTTGAAGCGCTATCAATGATATCGTTTGTATTCATTTCAAATGAATTGTTTTCTGTTGACGGAGGAAAATCCGTATCTATAATACCAGCAGAATTCTGTGTGGCAGCAGAATTATGAATAACTGCAGAATTCTGAACAACAGTTGAATCCTGAACAACAGCAGTATTAAAATTAGGCATTGTATTAGATTCACTATATGCCACGTTTGGGACCAAAATAATTAAGGAGATTGCTATTGTGAGGAGGGCAAGATAACTGATGAAACTAATTCCAAGCTTGTAAAGTGCTGCCTTTCGCATCAGGCAAGCACCTCTTTTTTGTTAGCTTTGATTGCCTTTTTTGGATTCTCAAGCAAAAATATGACCTTATATTTTGCCCTATGATATGCAGTCCAGACAGTCCTGGCATCCCTGTTCAGGAGCCTTGCTATTTCATTATATTTCAGCTTCTTGTCATCTTTAAGATATTTAATCAGGCTCTCCATTGGGCTAAGGTATGGACTAG
>Ga0209541_10003843_pt1 | contig 27186 bp, 32 predicted proteins | sample RifCSPlowO2_01_FD_184027 | JGI IMG/M metagenome (GOLD analysis project Ga0209541, IMG submission 184027) | Groundwater microbial communities from Rifle, Colorado - Rifle CSP2_plank lowO2_0.1 (SPAdes) (version 2) | ecosystem: Environmental > Aquatic > Deep subsurface > Groundwater | place... | reverse complement strand
AAAGTTTATGTTTATCCTGAAGTTAAACATGTTTATAAAAAAGTAAAGGTATTTTGGAAAAAAGGAGATTTTAATTATTTCTTAAAAAACGCATATAATAGAATAAATAAACAATAAAATTACACCAAGATAATCTCCAATTTCAACTAATTCCTTAGAATCCTTCTTCCCCAAGCATTCTCAAAATATCTTTAATTTCATCAATTGTTTTTTGCTGTGTTTTCTTATCAGACATCCTCACAAATTTTATTAACAAATCATTTAATTCTTCTTTTTGAAGCATTTTTAACTTGAATCCATCCGTTATAAAATAGAATCTATAAGATTCATATCTTATTTCTTTGATAACTATCCCTCCAACCTGCCCAAGGGGTTTACCCTTATGAGGATTATTCTCAAGTTCTCGCATAGATTCAAATATTTTAATAGACTCTTTTTTAAATATTTTATTTATCTCTTCCTCAATCTTCTTAGTAAATATTACTTTTGCCATTTCTTTTTAGAATTAGCAATAGCTTCATCTATAGAAACTGTATCTTCTTCGCTCATTAACAAATCATTTAACTGTCTCTTCTTAGCACTTTCTATTAGCCGAGCGATAATTTCCGAATATGTTTCACCCTTATTTCCAAATTCTTTTATCTCCTCTTGTATTTCTCTCGTTATTGCTATTGTTGTATTTCCCATTTTATAACTCTTATAATAATTATAACGGCTATAGTTTATAAGCTTTTCTATTTATTCTAACAAAAATAACTATGGCATTCAGACAAGCAATGAGACTCTCTTGAATTCAAAGCATTGTCGAGATTAGAGGGATAGAAATAGATAAGCATGTGACTACAACAATTCAAAAGTGTAGTCACATCATGTCAAAGTATGTATTAATAGAACACTTTGAGCATCCCAAAGCCATAACTAGACTTCAAGGGCTTTTTGATTTCTTTAGTATTTTCTTCAGTGCTTTGTATTCTTTTACAAACAGTTCAAGTGTTGGTTTAAGATTATGATTCTTTTCATATTCTTGTAATGAACCATAATATTCTACTCTATTTTTAAAGTCTATATTAATGGGCGGAAGTTTATGTTTTATTAAGATATTATTTAACAATACTCTTCCAACACGTCCATTTCCATCTCTAAATGGATGAATGTTTTCAAACTGATTATGTACTACTGCAGCTAAAATTAAAGCTGGATACTTCGATTTATTTTGATTATACCAAATGACAAGTTCATTAAGAAGAGCTACAACTCTTGTTTGAGGCGCACCCTCATGAACTACATTTCCCATTCTACCCATTACAACTACTTCTTCACCAGGTTTTCTTAATTGACCTGCAAAATCTTTGGAATTTTTGAATATAATTTTGTGAATCTCTTTTATTAAGTCAATTGAAATATGCTCTTTAGTTATCCTAATGAATGAAATAGCATCGTTTACTCCATAAGCCTCGGCTATATCTGATTTAGACTTTTTTGGCCACTTATCCTCTTTAAGGACTTCCACTACTTCTTCAATATTCAGTTCAGATCCTTCAATAGCATTAGTATTGTAAGTAAATAACTCTGAAAAAGCAATCCATTCATCATCAGATAAATGTTTAATCTTAACAGGAATATTCTTTTCTAATCTTTTTACAAATTCTATTTCTTTAACAGAAAGCTTTTCAAATAACGGGTCTTTAATAATTTTATATCGGTTAATTTCTTCCAGAATTAATATTTTCATCTTCTCTTCTCTTTCTTTTAAAACATTAGAGCTTAGATCTGCTCCAAGATATTTTCTAATTTTCTGAACTTTAATCCCCTCTCTAAAAGAATGTCCTAAATAGTATTGTATTTTACCCCTTACTTTTCTTTTTTCAATATACATAAGAATAATATATGTGACTACATATTTAAATGTTTCTACATTTCATGTCTACAATATTCAGCGCCCACCGAAATCACACAAACCTATCACGCCCGGACCAGGAATCGAACCTGGGTATCGCTTGCGCGAAACAAGTTCTCCAAACTTGCGCAGTGCCATTGTGCCATCCGGGCCTTCTTGACTTTCAGTCAAAAAGTAACAAATAAAGAAGTCTTTTAAACATTGCTTATGACATCAATAATAATTATAAACCTAAACTAAGAAAAATATGCATGACTGAAGAGCCAGTAGAACCATTTGCACACTGGGACAAACCCACTTGGGATGAGTATTTTATGTCGATGGCTTTACTTGTCTCTACTAGATCAATGGACGGCTCCAACAAACAAGGCTGCGTAATAGTTGATAAAAATAAAAAAGTTCTTTCTTTAGGTTATAACGGTCCACCAAAAGGGTCTCTTGATAAAGAAATACCTTTAACAAAAAGACCTTACAAATATCTTCTAATGGAACATGCAGAGTTAAACGCCTTAAACAACAGGCAATTTGGAATAGAGGGCTCTACATTATATGTGACAAGCCTCCCATGCGTAAATTGTCTGCGTTCATTACTTCAAGCAGGAGTTTCAAAGGTAATTCATGGAAAATTTAAATCAAGAGCAATCACTAAAATAGATGAAGAAGCAATGGAGATGATGATGCGTGGCAGAGAAGACACTTTCAAGATGGAAGAATTTCAAGGAGAAGTCTTAAAATGCATAGACAGAGCAAGAGACTATTTTAATATAAAATCAGAGATAGTGAGAAAAAGAGAAGAAGACTCCAAAAACAATACAGAAAATAGTTCTCAATAAATCAAACGGCCATTGATCTATTTATTCTAGGATGATACTCATAACCCTCTATTCTGAAATCCTCAAAGGCAAGTTCATCCAAAGGCTTATTTGCAACAACAAGTCTGGGTTTTGAAAGTGGCTTCCTAGATAATTGCTCCAATATTGCGCTAACGTGATCATACTTTGATTCATTGGAATCGTTTGGCGCTTCTCTATTGACCCAGTCAAGTACTTCTAGATGTCTTTCAGGATCAGTCATAGGGATAGCTACAACTCTTTGTTGTAATTCTTTGAAATTATCTCCATACCACTTGCTTCTCGCGCCTAATCCAGTATAGAAATGAGCATCTCCAAAAGTATGAACAAATCTTCTTGGCTTTAGTCCAGCTTCTCTTGCTATAAGTTCTGTAAGCATAGCATAACTCACAATATTGAAAGGGACTCCTAGAAATTCATCACAACTTCTCTGATAAAGTTGAAGGTCCATGTTGCCCTGGCCGTCAGAAGTTGCTTGATACATTACATGGCAAGGGGGAAGAGACATATCAGGCACATCAACAGGATTCCAGGCGCTTACAATATGTTTTTTGCCAGTAGGATTTTTTTTCAGACCATCAATCATTCTTTTTAATTGATCAACAGGTTTACCATCTTTCCCAGACCAAGCTCTCCATTGCCTACCATATATTGGCCCAGCATCTCCAAACCTTTGGGCAAACTCAGAGTCCTCGACTATCCTCTTAGAATATTCTTCTAGTGCTCCATCCCATGCAGAAGAATATTTTGTTAAAACGCTATCAGAAAAGATTCCTGCTACAACCATTGCTTCCACATTATGTTCAAATGCATCTTTTCTCCAGAAAGGCACTTTATTTTGCTCCAAATACCTTATGTTTGTATCTCCTCTCAAAAACCAAATCAATTCATGTATCCCGCTTTTTAGAAACATCTGTCTAGTTGTTAATAATGGTAAACCTTCTCTTAAGTCATGAGAGTTTTGACTTCCAAACAAAGAGATTAACCCAGACTCCTTACTTCCTGGCTTAAAGACTGAATAAACAGAAGTCAATATCTCTCTTGCATGGTTTAGATATTCGTTAGACATTTTATTTTTTGTTTAACTATTAATTCTGAGTTTCTTTCTTTCCATCGCTAGTAACCCTTCCGCCTTGATTCTGCCCGGAGTAAGCTCTTGAAATCTCTCCAGTTACTTCTTGTATCAAGACATTAAACATTCTAGCTCCTAATTCGAAAGTAAATTTCTGTTTTCCAAGATTTGCTATTCCAAAAGTTAATTCTCCAGAATATCCGGGATCAGTCTTAGTTTTAAACAGACCAACACCACACCTTTGAAGAGTACTTCTAGGATTAATAACTGGTGTTAAATATTTATGAACCCCCTTTTCGACCTCTACTTTTTCTCCAGGAATATTAAATTTCTCTATAGTTTTAACTAGTAAATAATCTCCAGGATTCATTATAACTTGTTTGTCTCCTTTAGTGATGCTAGCAATCATCTTTATGTTAGGCATCTTTCTCTCAGTAACGCCTAAGAAACCATCTCCTTCAATTTCATAAACTTCTCCAACTCTAATATCTATACCAACACCTTCTGGATTATTCAACTCTCTATCAGATAGACCTTCTATCAAGTTATATTTCTGATTCAACTCTAGTATTTTAACTGCCGATAATGCCATAAAAGAGATTGGGATTATAGTAGTTATTAAGCTTTTAGTTAGAAGAATGACTAATATTGTAAATATAATAATATTTATAAAAGAAGTATTAAACAATAATAAGTGGCTTATTCTTTAATACACAAGGAGTCGGATGTAAAACAAGTAGAAGATTTACGAAGATTAGATTGGAAAAGAATAACTGGTAAGGATGTCTCATCAGCTACAGAAACGTCTAGAATTGATGTTGGAATTAGTTTTGAACAAAGATTACAGATTGAATATGACTTGGTATACAGTGATGGGGAGACAGAAAGGAGAAAGTTACTTTTAGTTCTTGCAAAAGATGAAAGAACCGTTGTCTCTGTAAACTTAGATTATAGAGTATAATTATCTTTAAATAACTCTAAGAAATTTCTTTTTACATGGCTAAATCAGATTATCTAAAAGTTATTCCTCAGAAGAAAGCGGGTGGTAGAGATGTTAGAGATGTTATTAAAGAACAGTTTGAATTTGGTTCATTTCACGAACAATTTAGAACTATGAATTGGGTTGTTCTAGAGTTTTATCCGTATTCTGTTGATTTGGGAATCTCAAGAAATGATACAGTTTATGCAACAAGAGGTGAAGCATTAAATGCCGCTATCCAACATTTAATTAATAGAGGATACGAAGCAAAACAATTTGATCTTGAAGGAATGATTGATAAAATTTAGTACTCTTTTTAAATTTTAATTTCTTTGATAACTCTCAAAAGTATAACCTTCTCTAATATCTTTATTTGTTAATGCCCATTCATCGCCATTAAAAAGTGGGAAGAATGCATCTCCTTGACAAGTTCTTCTAACACGAGTAAGTTCAAGGTTCGATGCAAAAGGAAGGAAAGCTCCATAAATAATACTTCCACCAATCACATAAGCATTATCATCTCTAGAAGGTGAAATCCTAGCAATTTCTAATGCCTCATTTAAATTTCTAGCAACAAATATTCCGCTAGTGCTATTGTCAAGATATTTACTTAAAACAATATTTGTTCTACCAGATAATGGACGAAATTGAGTAGGTAATGAATCATAGGTCTTTCTACCCATGATAACTGGGTTTCCCATAGTCAGATCCCTAAAGTGTTTCATATCCTCAGATATTTTCCAAGGAACTACGCCTTGATATCCAATAACTCCATTATCAGAAACAGCTGCAATTAATGTAATTTTTCTATTCATGCTAATTTTGAAGAATTAATTTATTATTTAAGCATTTATATCAAACTAGATTATCTTCTAAACTTCGACATCAAAAAAACTTTGACATTTAAGTTTTTTGGATGCTCAAAGTTTCACCACATTTTAAAGAGAAACTTTGACATAACCATCTTCTCAATCATCCACTTAAACAACGCAGGAATCCATCCAGTCATAACAAAGCTTCCATACTCAATAATTCCAGAATATTTTCCCAATGAGATAACCATCAATCTTTTTTTAGGAACATATTTTTTTAATTCTAGATTGTTAATCAAAGCAAGCACATTATAGGCAACAACTTTTCCATGATACTCGGCGTTTTGAGCAGTCTTTTCTTCAACAATATTAGAAACATCCCCGGCAACAAAAACATTCTTCATTTGAGGAATCTGCAGATATTCATTAACAATTATTCCTTTAGAAACGAACTTGCGCATATTTCCAGTCATAAATTCAACATTTGGTTTTATACCTACAGTAAAGAAAACAGAATCATAATCATACTTTGCGCCAGACTTTCCAACAAGTTTTTTATTGCCTCTATTAACAATTATCTCATTAAATATTATTTTAACCCTTTTTCTATTAAGAAAATATTCTGCGCATCTACTAGACTTTATATCATTCCTTTCAATAAGTCTAGAACCAGAATGAACCAAAGTTATCTTAATTTCAGGGTAATGTGTTGCAATCTCGGAAGCAAGCTCAACACCTACGACTCCGCCGCCAACAACAATTATTTTTTTAGATTTTTGTATTTTTTTATACGACTCAAGGAGATTTTTAACACGTGTAGCAAAAAATATGTCTTGTTCTTTAATTGGAGAATTATAACTACTTCCAGAAGCTATAACTAAATAATCATAATTAATTTTTTTACCATTATTCATAATAATTATTTTATCTTTAATCTCTTTAACATGTCCAACAATAATTTTAGTTTTTAGCAAATATTCAGAATGTTTAACATGTAATTTCCTGTAGTGTTCAGGTTCAACAAGTGTTCGTAATATTCCTGGAGTATATTCAAAGAAATCTTCAGCATCAATCAAAGTTAAATCGCATTTACCATCTAATTTTTTAGCAACATTTGAACCAGCAAAACCGCCACCAATAATAACCACTTTTTTCATATAGGTTAAAACTAAATTAAGGTTATAAGTCTATTCAATCTTTAATATCAATTTTAATCTGAACGCTTCTAGGAATCTTAAGCATCATTAACGGTCTAAGAACTCTATCTTGAGCAGGCATGTCTATAATTCTTTTATGAACTCTCATTTCAAATCTGTCAAATGTAGCAGTTCCGTTTCCACACGGAGATTTTCTTGTAGTTACTTTCATTCGTCTTGTAGGCAAAGGTATAGGGCCACGCATATTTATTCCAGATTTAGTAGAAAGGTCTTTAATCATCTCGATAACTGAGTTCAACTGACCAATATCAATACTCGATAATTTTATTCTTACTACTCCCATGCGAACCCAAGCAAAAATCGGTTTAAAAAGCCTTCGTTTTGTTTTTCAAAACGAACGGATTAGAAAACCTCAGTTTTGTAAGCCTTCTATTTCTGTGAAATAGAATGAATTAGAGAATTGAGATTCTCTAAGTATTTGCTCTGTTATCGAATTAATTTATAATATTCAATATTTGAGAATAGACACCTTTATAAATAAGATATTAAAACAAATTTAATGGCAAAACGTATTGACATTTACAGCAATAAAAGTTTAGATGAATTAGACTTCAAAAGAGGAGAGTTATTAGCATTTGATGACAATGACCGTGATCGGCAAAGTTCTATTATTTTAGCAATTCCTAATAGACTTTTCAAAGGTTACGAAAATCCTCAGCAAGGTTTGAGATTATTATGGATTCCGTCTAATGGAAAAATAGAAGAATGGACTCTCGATTTCAAAGGAAGGATGCTCGAGTTATGGAGTCCCAGACATAAAAGTAATGGTTCCAGAGTTCCTAATTATAGTGTAAAAGAAGAATGTCCTCTTCAAACTAAACCTTATTGTATAGAAACAGCCATCGTAGGAAGAGAAGCAATTAAAGATTATTTAAGAGAATCAAAAAGAGGAATGGACTTTTATTTACAAGTAATGGAAAGTGGAGAGTTTGATTTCTTTCTCAAACCTTCAAAAGTTTGAAAACTCACTTCTCAAATCGTCTTTGCACAGCAATTCCAACAAAATTCAAAGTAAAAACAATAAATGTAGTTATTGCAATTGAAGCCCAATCACTAAAATTAAGCGCAACAGTTCCAAATAAATCTCCAATAGATGTATAAACAACAACTAACTGCAATCCAAATGAAATAACGACGGCTAACAAAAGCCACAAATTACTAAATACAGGCACTCTTGCTTCAGCCCTGACAGTATAAGCCCTTATCAATTCAAACAATACAATAGAAGTAAATGCAATAGTCTGAACATGTTCAATTTCATTAGGATAAGTCCTAAGTCCCCACACAAACAATCCAAGAACTCCTGCAGTAATTAAACAAGAGACATATAGGACATTAAACGCTCGGCCTTTAGTCATTAGAGGCTCATCTCTCTTTCTAGGAGACATTTCCATTAAACCTTTAGGATAAGGATCGACACTCAATGCCAAAGCAGGAAGTCCATCAGTAACTAAATTAATCCACAACAACATTAAAGCCGTTAAAGGTAAAGGCAATCCAAAAATTATGGCAATAGTAATAATCATAACCTCTGCGATATTTGAAGAAATGAGATATTTAACAAAAGATAATATATTGGTATAAATCCCCCTTCCTTCTTCAACAGCTGAAACAATAGTAGAAAAATTATCGTCTTGTAAAACCATGTCACTTGCCTCTTGAGAAACATCTGTTCCTTTGATGCCCATAGCAACTCCAATATCCGCTCTCTTAAGTGCTGGAGCATCATTAACGCCGTCTCCAGTCATTGCAACAACAGCCCCAGATTCTTGAAGCAAACGAACTATCTCAAGTTTATGTTGAGGCTCAACTCTAGCAAAAATATTTGTTTTAAGAATTAATTGTTTTTTCTCTATATCTCCCATTTGAGCAAAATGAGCTCCTTCAATACTATCGCCTGTTAATCCAATTTCGCGAGCAACTGCAACAGCAGTATTAATATTATCTCCAGTAATCATTATAACTCTTATTCCAGCTCTATGCGAATTAGAAATGTATTCACTAATCTCTTTCTTTGGAGGGTCAATCATTCCCTGTAAACCAACAAAAATTAAGTTATCTTCAACATTATCTTTTTCATATTTTACTTTTTTATATGCAAATCCTAAAACACGTAAGGCGCTGTTAGCATACAATTTATTCTGCTCAAGAATAATTTTGCGCAGACTGTCTGTAAGTCTTATAACTCTGCTTTTAAATAAGATATGAGTGCATTTCCCAAGCACTTTTTCAGGAGCGCCCTTATTGTACAAAACTAAATCCTTTCCATTCTTATGAACTGTACTCATCATCTTTCTTTCAGAATCAAAAGGCAACTCATCAACTTTAACAAAAGACTCGCGAAGATTTCTATAATTTAAACCAGCTTTGCCAGCAGAAACAAGCAAAGCGGCTTCAGTAGGATCTCCAGTAATGGAAACATCAACACCACTATGAATCTCTGCATTATTGCATAAAGCGCCTATTTTCAAAATTAGATTATCTTTTTCAGTAAATGGTTTTCCATATAAAGAAATAACTCCGTTAGGCGAGTATCCCTCTCCGCTAACGGCATAATCTTGATTATTAATAAATAAGTTTCTGACAGTCATCTCATTTTTAGTCAAAGTACCAGTTTTATCGCAACAAATAACATTGGTCTCCCCAAGAGTCTCAACAGACGGCAATCTTCGTATCAAAGACCTTTTTTTAAGCATTCTTTTAACTCCTATAGCAAGAGAGATAGTAACAACAGCAGGAAGCCCTTCAGGCACAGCAGCAACAGCCAATGCAATAGATGTCAAAAGCCATTTTCTCGAATGAACTAAAAATCCAGAATAATTTCCAGAAAACAATTCATAAAACAATTGTTCACGAATAGCTCCTATAAAGAAAAGAACTATAGAAATAACAATAACTCCATAACCAACACGTTTTCCAAACTTATTTAACTTTCTTTGCAAAGGAGTATCTTCTTTTTTAACACTGCTTAACAAATGTGCAATCTTTCCTAATTCTGTCTTCATCCCTATGGAAGTCACAACAAAAATGCCACGTCCTTTAGTAACTAAAGTTCCAGAAAAAACCATATTTTTTTGGTCATTAATTACAGGACTTCCAGTTATCATCACATTATTTTTAGATGAAGGATTAGACTCTCCTGTAAGTGATGATTCTAAACAAGAAAGAGAATAACTTTCAAGCACACGGCCATCAGCAGGCACTTTATCTCCCTCCTCCAGAATAATAATATCTCCCGGCACAATTAATTTAGCATCTATATCACGCATCTCTCCATTTCGAATAACTCTCGCTTTAAGTGAAGATAATTTCTGCAAAGATTCAATTGACTTTTCAGCTCTAAACTCTTGAACAAAACCAAAAAAAGCATTTAGCATAAGTATTGCAAATATTACCCATGCATCAATATACTCGCTAACAATAATAGAAAATATAAGTGCAAAAATAAGTATGTATATTATAAAACTCTTGAACTGACGTAAGAAAATAGTAAACCATTTTACAGAACTTTCACGCTTTATCTCATTCAATCCAAAGTCTTTTAGCCTTTCAGAAGCAACACTTTCAGAAAGTCCCTTAGCTCTGTCAGAACCCAAAGATGAAATCACCTTTCCAGCATCCAGAGAATAATAAGCATCACCCATCAATATAATGATTTAATCAAGTATAAAAATCTGGCTAAAACAAGATTAGTTATTTTAAGGCAATGGAACCTGCTTTCAAAAAATCCGCAATTTATTTAAATTAAAATAGATTAACACTAATATGAATAATGAGAATATTAAGGAGATTCTTTATATTATACTAGATCATCTTCAAGACAAGAAAGTTACATGGAGACTTGAAGGAAGTGCAAATCTAAAAATTCAGAATGTTGAGACGAAGGTTAATGATTTAGATATAACGACAAATGATGAAGGAATAGGTATTTTCAGAGATGTCATGAAAGAGTTTATTGTAAAAGATTTTTTTAGTGAAAAAATAAATGGTATTTCATTGGTGTGTAATATAATTGGTTTTGAGGTTGAAATCAACTCGTATGGCAACAGAGAATTGAACATGTTTGACAGAACCAGAATAATATTTTGGAATGGTATTAAAATCCCAATTCTTCCTTTAGAATATGCCAAAAAATTCTACGAATCAATTAACCGTAAGGATAAGGTTGATTTAATATTAAGATATATAAGTTGAATTTATCTGTATACTGATAATTTATATTGTGGTTTTTCTTCTAATTCAAGAACTCTATTTTAGAAATTCTCCTAAGAAATTTATTCAATTCTTTCTTATTCTTAATACAAATGAAATTAACTTTATGTTTTTCAATTAATCTCTTGTGCTTATAATAACCAGCAGACTGATTCTTATTTCTATAACTAATAACATATTTTATTAACACAAATAAATCTTTAAAACTCTCTTTATGTTCCCTTCTTCTTTTGAAGAATCTGCTAATAACTCTCCAAATCATTATTGAAGGATGTATATCTAACCATATCACCAAATCGCTTCTTTTAATTGCCTTATCAACCCAAGATGAAAAAACTCCTTCAATTATCCATTTCTCAGTCTTGCAAATTTTGCTTAAAATTTTAATTCTGTCTCTCTCATTGCGTTTCTTATCATATTTTCTAAACCAAAATATGTCATCAAGATCATAATGTTTTATATTTAAATCATCAGAAAGTTTTTTAGCAAGAAATGTCTTACCACTTCCAGACGTTCCAAGTATCCATATTCTATTTTTATGCATGAACCTCTAATCAATTGGCATATATAAAAATCTATCAACAAAAATCACAAGCCTTCTTGGAATCTTTGGAATCTTCTTTTTTATTCTCTTCTTTAGATTTCTTGTTTTTCTTCGCCTCTTTTTTATCTTTCATAAATTAGCAAAACATAAGTAATATTTAAACATTAACGTAAGGAGAAATATATCCATTAATCAATCCACCCCAAGGGGGATGAACTTCTTGCGCAAGTGCTAGATAGAATTTTTTAGCATCTTCGACTTTTCGTTGGATTGTCTTAGCAGGAAGTTCAGAACTTAATGTAGAGCAATTATGCACAAAATCCGCGAGTTTAACAATCTTTACAGAATAATTAGCCTTTCTTATTCTTTCAATATATTCTTCTCTTCCAACGTCTCTCGTTAATATTGAAACTATTCTAGCAACCTCAGAATTAACTTCCCTTTCAATCACCTGTCTTGTAATTCCACAATCTTCGATAGTATCATGAAGCCAACCAGCTGCAATAATATTTTCATCTTCGATTCCTATGTTTTTTAAAAGCGAGACAACCGCTTCAGGATGTGTAATGTAAGGAGTTTTTCCATCCTTTCGCACTTGGCCAGCATGAGCTCTAGTTGCTAATTCTTCTGCTATCCTTTCAAGTGATTTTTTCATGTTTATTTAAAGTGAGCCCGGCTTTCGCCGCGAAAGCCGGACCCTTTCATCTCAGTTTAGGAGATGAATATGAAGTGATATAAATGCGAAGATAGACTGCTTTTAAGCCTTACGGAGAGTTGAAAAACAAAAGCTTTACACTCATAATCACAACAAGAACGACAAATAGCCTCTTAATCCACAAATCTCCTTTCCTTACTGCCGTACTAGCTCCAACATAACTACCTATAGACATAGAAATGAATAAGATAATTCCAATTTTATAGTTAATAAGACTATTAAAAGCAAATATTAACGAAGAAGAAATAGTAAGTAAAAGCCACCCAACAACACTCGTGCCTATCGATTCTAGCATAGTAAGTCCCAGGAAAAATATTAATGTATAGAATACCATTGGTCCTGTTCCCTGTCCGTAAAACCCTGCAAATATGGCTATCAAAAAGAAAATTAGATAGCCAATAGCTGTCTTTTTTCTATTGGTCTTTTGATGCTTTACCCCTAAATCTTTTTTTATAAACACGACCGGCAGAAGAATGAGCATAAGTATCCCCATAATACTTCCAAGAATTTTTCCATCTATTTCTAATAATATCATAGCTCCCAAAACAGAACCAATAAGACTCAATATACAAAGAGCAGGAACATATTTCCAAACTATCTTCTTAGCCTTCCAAAATTTTATCGTTGCAGCAATAGCCTGCCCTATAGAACCAAATCTTTCAGTAGCAATCGCCATTGGCGGAGGAATTCCCAAAATAACTAAAGAAGGTACAGATAAAAGCCCCCCACCACCAACAAGAGAATCAAAGAAACCAGCAACTAACCCAACCAACGATACTAGTAAAAAAAACACGGTTTCTTCCATATTTTATAAGGTATTTTAGGTTAATAAATTAATATGGTCGCTAATTTTCAAGAGAATATTTTTTGATCTTCACCCAATATCTAACTGCAAAAATCAAACAGGCAAATCCCGTCAAGCAATAAAATCCATGCATCCTCAACCCAAGAAACATAAAAGAAAATGTAAACACTGATAAACAAATAGCAAGAAATAAGTCGCTATCTTTTTTTGATGTAAACTCCATATAAAGAAAAAGAATAATAGAGAAGTTTGAATAATTCAGAATTTACAAAGGAATTTTCAAACTTCTTCTTTGATAACTTTGATTTTGCAAAGGTATAGACAATTCTGTTGATTGGGTCATTGTTTTCCAGAATTATCTATATCAATACATTTAAAATTGTTTACATTCTCATAATAAAGAGGAGATGGAAACTTTACTTTTAGAAATAGGTGTAATCATAGGCATAGCAGCGATAATAAGCCTCTTAGGGCGCTTAATCAAACAGCCACCAATAATTGCCTATCTTCTAACGGGAGTAATAGTAGGACCTCTAGTTCTAAATTTAATAAGCTCAACAGAACAATTACAATCCTTAGCGAGCATAGGGATAGCACTTTTATTATTTATAATAGGTATCAGCTTAGACTTTAGAATACTAAGACATGTAGGCGGAACGGCAATAATCGGTGGAATATCAACGGTAGCAATAGTTTCATCAATAATTTTCTTTATAGCACAGAGTTTAGGATTCAGTTCAATTTCATCTCTTTACATAGCACTAGCCTTTTCATTTTCAAGTGCCGTAGTAGTTGTGAAAATACTTTCTGATAAAAAAGAAATGGAAACCCTTCACGGTCAAATAGCTTTAGGAATTTTAATAGTGGAAAGTTTCATAGCAGCCCTGGCGTTAATGATAATTCCAGTAATAACAAGCGGAGGCGCATTAGTAATAAGTCTTCAAATAGCAAAATTCGTTGGTTTGATAGCAGCAGTAATCATATTTGGAAAATATATCTTGTCTGGGATATTAAGCATTGCAGCAAAAAACCAAGAAGTCTTATTTTTAGTAAGTATTGCATGGGCCTTAGTCGTCGGAGTGACTTTCGATTTATTTAATCTATCAACTGAAATAGGAGCATTAATTGCTGGAATGGTCATAGCATCTTCCAAATACAGCTTAGAAATAAAATCAAAAGTAAAAGGAATAAGAGACTTTTTTGTAATATTATTCTTCGTTTTCTTTGGTTCTCAATTATCTGGGCCAATATCTGCAGATTTATTGAAACAAGCAGTAATATTTTCTCTATTTGTCTTAATAGGAAAACCAATAGTAGTTATGGCCTTGACAAGGTCATTCGGGTTTAAAAAAAGAACTAATTTTATGATTGGAACTAGCTTAACACAAGTAAGCGAATTCTCATTAATTGTAATTCTTCTTGGTTACAGTTTAGGACACATACCAATATCTATATTTTCTCTAACTGTTTTAGTAACTTTAATAACGGTTTCATTAAGCAGTTATGCTATATACTTCTCAATGCCTATATACGAATCAGTGTCAAGATTCCTTGGTTTATTCGACGGAAAGAGAAGAGAGTTCGGAAATATAAATAAACATGAAAAATATGATATTATTCTTCTTGGATATAGTCGTTTAGGTTTCAACTTGTTAAAAGCATTCAATCTAGCAAAGAAAAAATATTTGATAGTAGACTATAATCCTATCACTATAATGAATTTGTCTAAAAAAAGAATTAATTGTGTTTACGGCGACGTAAACGACACCGAGTTTCTTAAGAGCATAAAATTAAGCTCCGCAAAAATGATAATTTCAACAATACATGAATATTCTACAAATCTAAACATAATGAAGCTAATAGACAAAAAAGAGTGCATATTCATAGCAACTTCAAACCAAATTCATAATACGATAGACTTATACAAAAACGGTGCAGACTATGTAATAATGCCTCATTATCTCGGTGGAGATTTTATTGCAAACATGTTAGTCCGAGATAACTTCAATAAAAAAACATTGCAAGAAGAAGGAAAACTGCACATCCGGCAGTTAAGGGAAAGAATGAGCGAATCTCATAATATATAGGATCTTGATATAAACAAGCACACTGTAAACTTTATAAACTCTAAAGTAGTCCCAAAACTATGGGAAAAGCTCATAATTATTTAGCGGCAGGAATCCTAGCAGCATCTGTAGCCACAGGAGCATATCTTTACAATAGAAGCCATTCAACAGCAATTCCAGAAATTCATCAAACCACACAAACACAAACTCTAGACGACAAAGTTAATTCTCCAGTAAGCGCAGATTATCAAAAACCAGTCATTCAAAACCCAGATAATAGCAATGAAAGAACTCCAAAATATAGTCCTGCATCGTTAGAAGAGCTTCTAAAAATAGGAGGCCAAGAAATGGAAAATCATCTTTATATGGCATTAATTACTGAGTTTCATGAAAATCTTGATGGCTTGCAGTTTTACGGAAGCGAGGAATTCTTCAAAGGAGACTTCATTTTAGAGTTCAAACATACCAAATCTGAAGGCTTACTACATGCATATGAAGAAAGAATAAAAACATTAAATAACCAAGACAGACTAGACCTAGAAACAAAATATGGCGAAGTGATAAATCTCTTGAGACAAAATAAAGGCCTATCGATTGAAGAAATAGCCACTAAAAATAATTATTTAAGTGTAAAAGAGACTGCAGACAGGTTATGGCCAACAAAAGAGATGATGGACAAAGACAAATCATTGCCATCAATTGCTGAATCATGGATGAGCTCAAATCTTGGAAGAATTTTTGCAGATATATATGATAATGACAAATTAAGTCCGGAAAAACTTGATTTGTCTCTGAGAGCAACAAGAGCATATTGTGATTCTAAAGGCGCAGCAGACGAAAGCACAGCACTAATAAGCAATATAAGAAAATATCAAGAATCAATGCCAGAATTCAACACATTAGACAAGAAACGCAACAATGGTGCGGAACTAACAGAAGAAGAAACTAAAAAAATAGAAGATTATATAAGGACATTAGGGGATATAGAAGAACAATTTAGAAAAGTCACATCCGCAGATGAATCAAAAGCAAGAATGGAAAAGGAAATTGTTGAAAGACTGGGAAAAATTAATCCTTTATATGGCTTCGCAAGAAACCTAACCCGCCTATAAAAAATTAATAAAAAAATAAAATTTTAACTATCTTCTCTCTTTAAGAAAGAGTAATGGGTTTATTTCCATCCTTATCCAATATAGACCTTGAATCAGTAGTACAATCCGGCTTACTGACTATCTTAATTTTTGCTATTACATTTCCATCTGCGTCTTTGATGTCGTGTATTTCAAAATAATAAGCTTCAGTAACTGGGTGTCTAGGACATTTAGTAGGCGGTACGATAGGGTCCGTTGCACCAACTCCTTTCGGAGCGCGATTTTTACCAGTTCCTACAAAATTGTAGATTACAGTCCCTTGAGGCTGTGCTGGGGTTATAGCTGTCACAGTTATACCGTTAGAAGGGCTTGTCCAAGTATTCCTTGGAGCTGATTGAGCAATTACTACTCCAACAGCAAGCAACATAACTAAAAATAGACCTGCTAAAGCAAAGACTAAATTGTGGTTTTGGTTTTTCATTTGTTCCTCCATAACATTTAGTTAAAATCTATCCATTTTGATTATTTATATACTTAATGCTTAAAAATCACTACTCATCGACAATTATTCTTTTAAACAAATCAAGGAACCTTAATACTATTTCAAGGCCAACAACGAATAAAAGAGCATATCCAACAGACAGGAGCAAGTTAGGTATCTGACCAAAAGAATCAGCAAATCTCCCAATTTCAAAAAACTTAGGACTAAGAATGGTAATTCCAAGGATTGTCAAAGGGAGAAGTTTAGCAATTTCAGCAGAAATTTCAGTGTTATAATAAGCAAGTAATCTTATTGAACCAACAACTGCGACAGATAAAAGTAAAATTTGTTCAAGCGAGTTATCTGAAAAGAACAACAAGACTAAAGCAAACAAAACATACCAAAACAAAACTAAAAAAGGTAAAATAAGAATGTATTCAATAAAATAAAGAACTCCTCCAAGTATTTTATTAGACACTGGATGTTCTATCGAATTATACTGAGCCAGATTTAAAGAAATAATGTCTTTTCTTGAAATCGCTCTGTAAACTTTCCACACAAAAATAGAATACAAAACAATAATGCTCATAAAAAAAGCAACTGTAAAAATCTTCTGATAAATTAAAGGTAGGTTCTCAAAAGAGTCAACCATATTATTAAACAAAATCACCAAGTTCATCACCATTTCAGACTAAAACATCAAGTATATTTAAAATAATCTTATAGGCAATAATCATAAATACCTCAGAAATTCAAAGATTCAATGACAATTCACATAATATTATTCTATAAATTCGTAGAAATCAAAAATCCAAAAGATCTAATGAAAATGCATTTGAATTTTTGCAATGACTTAAAAGTCAAAGGAAAAGTAATCTTAGCAGAAGAAGGAATAAACGGTTCAATTTCAGGAACAAAGGAACAAGTAGAGTGTTATAAAAAAGAACTGCAAAAAGATGAAAAGTTCAAAGACATCGAATTTAAAGAAGAAACAGGAATAATTGACCCATTCAATAAAATGATTGTTCGAGTTAAAAAAGAAATAATAAGGCTAGATAAAAAAATAAATATTGAGAATACGGGAAAACACATCTCTCCCAAAGAATTTATAGAATTATCAAATAATAATAAAAACATAGTAATTCTAGACGCAAGAAACGATTATGAAAGCAAAGCAGGAAAGTTCAAAAACGCAATTACACCAGACATTTCAACATTCAGAGAATTTCCAGAATTCGTAAAAAATCTAAAAATTCCAAAAGACACTCAAATAGTAACTTACTGCACCGGCGGAATTAGATGCGAGAAAGCAAGTGCATACATGATTCAACAAGGTTTCAGTAATGTTAGTCAAATTCACGGCGGAATAATAAATTTCTGTCAGCAATTTCCAAACACATTATGGGAAGGAAAATGCTTCGTCTTCGATGACCGATTAACTTCCTCAATCAGCCAAGATAAAAATAAAACATTAAACTCATGCATTCATTGTAAAACGCCTTGCGACATTTACCGTAATTGCAAAATAAAATCATGCAACAAACTCATTTTCATCTGCCAAGATTGCAAAAAAGACTTCCATGCTTGTTGTTCACAAGCATGTATGAAAGAATTATTAAAATAAAAAATCAAACTGTATTATAGAACCTAGCAAACATCCATCCTAGAACATAAAACATAACATAGCTCTGAACTAATCCAAAAAGAAAAGTCCAATCCAAGAAAGAAAAACCTATTGGATATTTTGCAATAATAAAATCAGACTCGTAACTGCTAAACCAAACAAACAATCCATAAAATACAAGCACAATCATACTCATCATTCCCATAGCGTGCCCAAGAGCATACGGCTTCAAATCACCAGGGCGCATTTCAGAGACTCTACTTTGAATACGACTAATCACCTTCTTCATAATAATCATAAGTTAAAATCCTATTTAAACCTTACTTTAGAAAATAAATGGCAATAGACAACATTTAAAAATAACTTTTTCCGGGGAATGTTAAGCTCGTCTAGTATAGTGGTTAGTACGACGCCCTGTCGCGGCGTAGACCCGGGTTCGATTCCCGGGACGGGCGTTTCTAGAAAGTTATACGCCCTAACCATAGGCGTGGTTTAAGAGCTGCGCTGAAAACATACAGGGAATGGACATACATAACTACGAAAGAAGATACAGGCGAAGAATAGAACTAATTAATGAGTCAGACATCTCTAGTGGAGATAAAGAAGTTATTTTCAAATTTAACAACTATTGTCTCACTAAAGATATTAGTTACGGTAAGTTAGAAGTCTATTTATTTTATTTAATGAAGTTTACGACGATGTTAAAGAAACCAATCATAAAGGCAACTAAAGATGATTTGATGAGAGTTATAGCAGATCTCAATCAAAGCGATTATAGTGAAGAAACAAAAAAGACTTTTAAGATAACTCTAAGGAGATTATACAAACTTGTTAGAGGAGTTGAGGAAGGCGATCCTTATCCAGAAGAAGTAAAATGGATGACCATTAACATAAAAACCAACCATAGAAAACTTCCAGAAGAATTAGTTACTGAAGAAGAAGTTACAAGCATTGTTCATTGTACTGAAAAACTAAGAGATAAAGCATTATTAGCAACATTAGGTGAATCTGGTTGCAGAGTTTCAGAAGTTGGTCTTATGAAAATAAAACATGTCTCTTTTGAAGAATACGGAGCACGTTTAACAGTCACAGGAAAAACAGGAGCTAGAAAAATTCTAGTAGTAAACAGTTCTCCTTTCTTAAGAGAATGGATTAATCAGCACCCATATAACAGAGACCCAGAATCTTACTTATGGTATAATCCTCAAAACAATGGTTGTCTGACTTATGCTCGTATAGTCGCAATTCTGAAAACCGCAGCGAAAAAAGCTGGAATAAAAAAGAATGTTTATCCTCATCTACTAAGACACTCAAGAGCAACTAAACTAGCTAATGTTATGAGTGATTCACAATTAAAGAATTACTTAGGTTGGATTCAAGGCTCTAAGATGGCAAGTATCTATATTCACATGAGCGGTAAAGATACAGATAGTGCAATCCTTAAGACAAATGGTTTAGAACTCCAAAGGGAAACTCCAAAAGAACCACCATTAAAACCTCTTAACTGTCTACGTTGTCAAGGCGTAAATTCAGCTACCAATCGCTTCTGTAATATTTGCGGGATGATTCTAGATAAGAAAATGCAAAATCAAGTGTTAGTTGAAGATCAAAAGAGAATGGAAGCAAATAATCTCATGGATGAGTTATTCAAAGACCCAGAAGTCTTAGGATTAGTTTTGAAAAAGATAAAGGAGGTTAAGTTAATGCAATCTAATGAGTATGCAAATGTTTAAATATCCGTCTTATATCAATAGATATAACATGGAAGCAAAAGAAATACTAAGATATCCGAGACTAGATACTGTCTTAATGGTAGAAGAAACAGCTAGAGAAAACTCTGGCGAATGTGGAAAATACCAGTTATGGAACAAATTACCAAAGAAAATGATGTACCAAACATTCACCGTTATCCTTGACTACTTAGTAAAGGGTGGAAAAATATTGATAACAAAAGACGAAAAAGTGTTATGGATATGGAACCCAGCACTCATAAGAAGACTGCAAAACGAAAACTTAATTGTTAGATGATTAACAAAGAAAAGTATGTCTCGTTTGCAGAAATGAGTCTAAAGATTGCTTATGAGAAACTTAAAGATGGAAAGTTTGAAGATCAAAATCTCCATAAGGCAATAACTAAAGCAATAGACGATCTCAAACAAGACCCCGAAGCAGGAACTCATATTCCAAAGAAACAAATTCCAAAAGAATACATCAGAGATTATGGAGTCACAAACCTCTGGAAATACGACATTCCAAACGCATGGAGATTAGTATACACAATCATAGGCGATGAAGTAAAAATAGTAAGTATGATTTTAGAATGGATGACTCATAAAGAATATGATAGACGTTTTCATTATTGACGCAAAAATTAAATATTAGTTCGTGTTAAATAATTTATGGCAGATAATGATGCTTGGAAGATATTAGGAATAATCTTAATTATCGGAACGATACTTATATTTGTAAGAGAAGTTTTAGTGCCATTCTTTAAATTCACAAGTGTTCTTCTTTTTGTTTGTTTAATTTTATTTTTGTTTGTTGAAGGTTTACGTGAAAAGGCACATATTGTAGGAGTTATGTTCCTCATATCCATTTCTCTTTGGGGAATATTATATATAATAGGATTTGGACTAGGTGATTCAACAGTAGGTCAAGCAGTATTAGAGATACATGGAACAATAACAAGTGCTGAACAAGAAGTCTTTAATTCATTAGACTTGTCAATAAAGTCTTTAGTAGATGAAAGCTGTAAAACCTTAGACGAATCTTATTGTAATAGTCTTAAATTTGCAGCACTATCTGGTAAATCATTTATAGAAATAGAAAATATAGTTAACAATATCAAAACTACTTCTAAGGTAGTTAAAAAGACACAAGAAGCTCTAAATTAGTTTTATTCCTCTAAACTTAACAATATCAATAAAACCAGCATCTCTTATCAAAAATAAGATGTCCCAGCATTGAATTTTAGTAATCGAGAAATTAGAACATATCTTTTGAAAAACTTCAGAAAACGGAATAATGTCTTGATTACTAGATTCTTTTAACTCTCCGAGTCGTTGCAAACAAATAGAATAAAGCCCAATTGGACGAGGTTTAGTTTCTAATCCTATTTTCATCTTCTTTCTCCTTTATACATTCTTTCTCCAATCTAAGAAGAATCTTTACCCAGTCTGGTTGTTCGTATCCAGTAATTTCTCTCATTTTCATATTTCTTATTAAAAATAATTCTTTATAAGAAGTAGGATAAAAAATAGAGAGAAAAAAAGAGCAAAAACATTTACTCTATTTTTTCACTAGGCAATATATAAGTGAAAATAATTGATGAAAAGCCATGAGCAACAAAATAACTAAATTTTCGGCAATCTTGCTTTTGTTGTTGCTTCTACCTTCAATGGTTTTAGCACAACAGCCTAGTCTTAACCATACGTTAACTCAACAGGAACAGGAAACTTTTGACCAGATTCTTGAGCCTGTTATGAAGATATACAATATGGTAAAGTATATCGCAACTGCAATTGCTGCATTGATTTTATTGTTTGCAGGTGTTAACTATATGATGAGCGGTTCTGATCCAAAGAAGAGAGATAATGCCAAAGCCATGACTATGTATGTAGTTATTGGATTATTGGTGATTTGGGCTGCTCCATTAGTGGTTAGTTTCATAGTCAGTTAAGCATGAAGGTAGGCGTAGCAATGTTTCTGATAGCGATAAGCCTAGCCCTGATTTTCTCAGCAGGGCAGGCTCTCGCATGTCCTTCAAAACTGAAATGTTCAAACTTTACTCAAATGGACAAAAGAGCAGACTGTCAGTTTGTAATGTCTCAAGGTCTAACCCAAACAGAAAAGCAACAAGTTATCTGTGGTCTTTGGGATGAAGAGTATGGATACCCAACATATCATCCATCAAACTCATCATTAATTCAAGCTAATTTGACGATACATGCAGATCAAATAAGCAATACTAAATTTTTGTTAGCTGGAAAAATAACCGTCTTTCTAATACTCAATTATTTCCTTTTCTCCCTAACTAAATCTCTTTACTTCAAGAAATGCCTTCCTGCACTCTCACAAACTTAGGAACATGTCTCGTCCAGAACTTCTTTGAGTTTATTCTTAGTATTCTAAACGCACCAATTCAACCATTTCTTCAAATGACTCTTAACTTGCTATCTTCACAAGTTAATCTCAATCTATTCTTTACTATGTGGGTAATTGTTATTTACGTTCTTTCAATGTTTTACGCACTTCTCTTAATGGGAACTGGCTTTAACTTTATGATTTCTGGATATGACTCTGAGAAAAGAGAGAATGCAAAGCAGTCATTAAGAAACATATTGATTATGATAATCTTAATTCAGGCATCTTTTTTTATCTATCAATTAGCCATTGATTTGTCTGCAATAATAACATCTACTACATTAACGCTAGTTGATCCAAATTTCTTTCTGATTGGAACTGGTGGAATAGTTGATTTAGGAATTGGAATTGCCTTAGTCTTTACATATTTGGCGACTTTGCTTCTTACTTCTATTATTCTATTAATTAGATATGCTTTTGTTGCTATTGGAGTTGTATTATTTCCAATTGCTATTTTCTTCTATTTTATGCCTCCACTTAAACAATACGGCTCACTAATAATGAATTTCTTAGGAATCTCTATATTTGTTACGGTTTTAGATTCATTAATTTTAGCTGGATTCGGGAAATTAACGACAGTTGGAGCTATTAATAACTTTCAAGTAATTTTGTTAATATCTGCATTTTTACTAATAAATATTTTCATGTTCTTTTTGCTTTTCTTTGCAATTATTAAATCTGGTACTAAGGTATACTCTATTATAAAGAAGGTGAAAACATGAGCTATGAAATACCTCAACAGCTAGAATATAAAGAAAAGATTATTTTTGGTTTAACTTTTAAACAACTTGCATATACATTGCTCTTTGCACCAATTCTAATTTTTATTTTCTTTAAATCTCGAATGCAAATAGGCTTCAGAATATTTATTTCGATTAATGTATCTGCACTTGCTATTGGATTTATCTTTCTTGATTTAGATTATCATTTGAAAGCTTGGTACACATGGCTTAAACAAAGAAAGATAGTGAAACCAGAAAAGTTAGCTAAATTTGTTTTGGTTAAAGAGATTAAAGATGATATTATTTTAACAATTGATAAAAGAAAAATAGCTATTCTAAAAGTTGAGCCACTTAACTTTTCTATAAAACCAGATGGATCAAAAGAAGCAATTACTGGAATGTTTCAAAAATTCATCAATAGTATAGATTTTCCTATTCAAATATTAATGAATACTGAAAGCCTTGATTTGAATGAATATTTCACAGAATTAGATTCAAAAGTTAAGAAAAACGGTAAATTTGAGAATTTATTCAAGCATTACAAATCTGAATTAGAATCTGTTGCAATGCAACACAATGTTCTCAATCGCACATTCTATTTAATCATTCCAGAAAGAAATGATATTGCAGTTCAACTGCAAATATGTCAAAAGAAGATAGATGCAATAGGACTTAAAAGTTCAAGACTGAAAAACGATCAATTAAAAGAAATTGTTACACGTTTCTTTTGCTCAAAGAAAGGCAGTTTGCTACCTGAAAAGATAGAAAACTTTCCTTCTTACTTAAAAATTGGAAAATTAAATAGCAGAATTATTTACGCTCATGGATACCCTAGAAGTGTTGAATCTGGATTTTTAGATAAAATTGTGAGCAGTTTAGGAGATTTTGACTTGTCATTACATATCGATCCTTATGATATTGAAATGACAATGGTTCTTCTTAACAAAGAACTTCAAAAGCAAAGAGCAGACCTATACTCTTCTAAGACAAAAGGAATACTCAACCCTAGTTTAGAAATAAAATATGAAGATACTGAAAACATTCTTAGAAATTTACAGAAAGGTAAAGAAAAACTGTTTCAAGTTAGTTTATACATTAATTGCCGTGCTAACTCAAAAGAAGAGTTGGATAAACTGACTAGACGAATTTATGCTGAGCTTAATTCATTGCTAATCATTCCAAAACAGCCCACATTTCGTATGGCTCAGGGATTTCAGTCGTCTTCTCCATTAGCCATTAACAAATTGAATCAAATAAGAAGTGTCCCAACTGAAGCACTTTCTGCATTCTTTCCATTTACTTCTTCATTTTTGCAGGCAGATAAAACAGGGATATGGTTTGGGCAGAACAAAAACAACATCCCCTTGATAAAAGATATTTTTAACCTCAGTAACCCAAATGGCTTATGTTTAGCTAGTTCTGGTTCTGGTAAAAGTTACATGGCTAAATTGCTTATCTCTCGCCACCTGCTTAATGGCACAAATGTTATGATAATTGACCCACAAGGCGAATATAAAGCCCTTGTAAAGCGATTTAAGGGGCAACTAATCGATTTAAGTACGACTTCCGAGACAATCATTAATCCTCTCGATTTAATGGGGCATGATTACCCTGAAAAGCGACTTGCATTACTTGATCTGATGCCTTTAATGTTGGGAGACTTATCTGACCCTCAGAAAGCAATTCTTGAGAGAGCATTAACAGATACTTATGAAGAAAGGGGCATTTTTGTAGATCATGTTGATAGTTGGAAGAATGATCCCCCAATACTTGAAGATTTGCTAAATGTTTTTAAAAAAATAGAAAAAACCGCCATTTTATCTGAAAAACAAACAATTCGAAGTCTAATAAGCCGTTTAGACTGGTATGTTAATGGAGTATTCTCTTTTCTTAACCAAGAGACAAAGATAAATTTTGGGAAACAATTTGTATGCTTTGACATAGGTAACTTACCGAAACAAGTTAAGCCACTAATGATGTTCCTCATTCTTGACTATGTTTATATGAAAATGAAAAAGGACTTGCATAGAAAGTTGCTAGTTATTGATGAATCTTGGTCATTACTTAGACAGGCTTCAGAAGCATCATACATCTTTGAAATTGTTAAAACCTGCCGTAAATTTAATTTAGCACTATTTCTCATAAATCAAGAAGTAGAAGGCATGCTTGATTCAGAGGCTGGAAAGTCTGTTTTGGCAAATAGTTCATACACTTTGCTTATGAGACAAAAGCCTTCAGTAATAAAGAATATACAAAGAACATTCTTTCTAAGCGATTCGGAAGTTAATCATCTACTTACAGCGAGCGTTGGAGAAGGGATATTAGTAATGGATGATGATCATTCAGAGATAAAAATAGTAGCTTCTCCTGAAGAGCATAAAATAATTACAACTAAACCTGATGAATTACTTGCTTCACAAAAGAGAATTGGTGAAAAAAGAAGACTAAAAGAATTGCAAAAAAGAATAGATTTGCAAAATGAAAGAAGAAAAAAACGTGCAAAAATCAAAATAAAAATAACTAAGGATGATTCTTGCTTAAAATTAAAAGATTTAGATGAACCAGAGATTGATTATCTAAAGAAAAAGGGTTATTTAGAATACAAGATGAGAAGTGTTTCTGGTTCAAACAAAGAGCTCTATCTTATTAGACCAAGAAAGACTGAAAGTATTCAACATATATTTTTAGTAAAAGATATTTCCAATTATCTAAGTAACTTTACAAATAAGGTTAGAACCTACCAAACTGTAAAACCTGATATTGTTTTTGAAATTAATGAAAAAGAACATGCTATTGAAATTGAAACTGGCAAAATATTGCGTGCAAATAAGAAAGCATTGAAAAGAAAAGCAGAACTTCTAAATAAAAAATATCCAGACAGATGGTTTTTTGTAGTTACAGATAGAAATCTAAGGACTGCTTATTCTAAATTTGGAAAAACCTATGATAAGAGATACGTAAACACCCTAATTAAGCGATTAGTCAGTAAAACTCGCAACTGACTGCATTCAGTCAGTGGAATTTTCGGACAAAATAGGCAATTTCTGGGCTTATGTCGACGATTATAAATCCACAATAATCCAAAGAGTCAGTCAATGAATTCTCTCTTTCTTTCTCTCACTCCCTTCTTCTCCTATCTTTCTATCTTTGGCTCGCAGGCTTAACTTCTTTTAATGTAGCATCTCGGCTACTTCTATTTTGTATCTTTCGAGAGTAGCCTTGCCTATAAGTTCATCAATCTTAGCCATAATCTCTTTTAACTCCTCATCGTCTTTGGATAAAAATGCATAATAAAGGTTAACATAACCAACCGCTTTGATAATTATTACAAAACGTGGATCTGACCTAACATATTCAATGAACTTCTCTAAATCTTTGCTATAAGATGGATCAATTCTACTAATGAAAGTATATTCTTTATAACCGATTTTATTCATATTAACTATTGGATAGAATCTTTCAATTATTTCATTTTTCTTAAGGAATTGTAAACGACGCATAACAGTATTAACAGAGATTTTCAATTTCTTAGCTAAATCCACACTTCCTGTGCGAGAGTCTGCTTGTAAAATTTTCATTAATTTCCAATCTATGTCTTTAATTTTTATAGGATCTAACTCTTCTTTTATATCCTCCTTTGCTTTCTTTTTCGTATTGAGTCTTCTGGCAAAATAAGTGTAAGACTTGATGCTTTGGAAAGACAAATAGTTTTTGAGATAATCTTTAAACTTTGTTATAATACTTGTTTGAATTTCATCGTATCTTTCAACAGTTTTTGTCCAAACAGAAATATAGATTTTCCACTGGCTTATATCATGTAACATATAGCAACAGCTTACTTCACTTATGTCTGTAATTTGTTTAAGGTATTTGTCTACTTCTTCTCCAGAGACGCTCCTTAAGTCTAAATATAATGAATGCCTAGCAAATCCTAACTTTGGATAATTGATGTTGA
>Ga0209541_10003842_pt1 | contig 27195 bp, 31 predicted proteins | sample RifCSPlowO2_01_FD_184027 | JGI IMG/M metagenome (GOLD analysis project Ga0209541, IMG submission 184027) | Groundwater microbial communities from Rifle, Colorado - Rifle CSP2_plank lowO2_0.1 (SPAdes) (version 2) | ecosystem: Environmental > Aquatic > Deep subsurface > Groundwater | place... | reverse complement strand
TTGCTTTGCAATGTCAAAAATCTTTTATGGATTTTTGATCACTATCAGAAACTTCGTTTCTGAAGCTATCAGATTTTTCTGAACAACCGAAAATCTATCAGATTTTCGGGGGCAGAAAATTTCACAATTCAACAAAAAATTTTCTGCATCCAGAAAACCCAACGAACAAACCACACACTTTAGTGTGTGGTAAACGAAAGGGTTTTCTTGATCTTAATTAAAACCTTCATAAAAATAAATTTTGAATAAATAAATAATAAAAACTACTAGAAGAGCTTATAAATTAAAAATTGATACTTATTCTTAAAATGAATTTGTCAGAGCAATTCTTAGTTAGATTTTTATAGACCTATTTTTTATAATAAAGCATATGAAAAACAAAAAAGAGGTTAGTAAAATATTTTATATCACTTTAAGATATCTAGTCTTGCTATTAATAGCTTTTCCTAATCTCTATCTTTTCTATTTTGTTTTTACTCCTCTTACTATCTATCCTGTTTATTTTTTATTGAAACTATTTTTTAATGTTTCTTTAAATGCCAGCATAATAGAATTTAACAGTTATGCAATAGAAATAGTTAAGGCATGTGTTGCTGGTTCAGCATATTATCTTTTATTAATTTTAAATTTTACAACACCTATGAAACTTAAAACAAGAATTTTCTCTTTACTATTCTCTTTTTCATCTTTTCTCTTGCTTAACATATTAAGAATATTCGCTTTTTCTATTCTTTTTATTGAATCTTTTTATTTTTTTAATGCTCTCCATTTGTTTTTCTGGTATGTTGTCAGTTCTTTGCTTGTATTTATCATATGGCTTTTAAACATAAAACTTTTCAAAATAAAAAACATTCCTTTTTATGCTGATTTGAGCTTTCTATACAAAAAGGCAAAACCAAGAAAACCAAAACTAAAATAACATAACTAGACTAAAAACCAAAATCAGAATAACCTAACTAAACTAATAATGCCTAAACTTGCTGATAAAACAATTATTCCAGCTATTAAAACTCCTAAAGCAATACTAAAAATGCTTTTCTTCCTGTCTAAACCAAGAAGCCAGGATATTAAACAGCCAGTCCAAGCACCAGTAGCAGGAAGAGGAATTGCAGTAAAAATTGTTAAAGCTAAAAAACCATAAGTCGAGTAACTTTTCTCGAACTTATCAACTTTTTTTCTTGTTTTATCAATATAGAAATTAAAAAATTTCCTATATAAAGAAATTTTTAAAAATTTTTTATGCAGAAAATCAAGAAAAAAGAAAATTAAGAAAACAACTATTATATTTGCTGTCACAGAGACAAAAAAAGCAAGAAAGGGATTTATTCCTTGAGCAACAGCATAAGGCAAACCAACTCTTAACTCCAAAACAGGCAGCATGGAAAGAATTATACTAATAACTAATATCCAAAACATTTTCAAACCTCTATGCCTCGAGAATGAGCATAACTGGCAACAATAAACCTCTCAGTAACTTCTAGAATATTGCAATCAGAAACTTTCAAAATATAACAATTGCCTTCTTTTTCTATTTCTGCTACATCAGCTTTTTCAAACAATATAGCAGAGTAATCACTTTCTAATTCACAAGAAACATAACTCATATTTAATTTTTCAGCTTGAGATTTGTTTGTTGTAGCTGAAAAAGGTTGCAAGCCAGCTTTTCCTAAAAATATAGATAAGATAGTTGCTGACAAAACACTATCTTCGCATTCCTCTATAATTTTCTCATTTCCTGCAATTCCAATTTTTCTTTTCAAAATTATTCTAGAATCTATTTTTATATCTCTTAACTCTCGAGGATCATTTCTTAAGAATATAGGAAGAACAGGAGTCCTATACAAAATCAGTTTTCCTTCTCTGACTTTTTCAAACTCCAAACCAGCATATCTAAATTTCACACTTGCAAGATAAAACATATAAATAGCAAAAATAAAAACTAGCAAAAAAAACATAACTAAAAGAAAAATTTTAATCTGCCTCTCTTGTTTTCTCCTAATTTTTCCTTTTTCCTCTTTCCCTTCACTTTTCTCTTCTCTCTTCTTTCCTTTTTTTAAACTTTTCCTTGCCATTATATTCCCAAAAATTTAAATATAAAACCATCACTCATCTTTACTAGCTCTTCTTTTTTTCCTAAAACATAAACACAATTCTCTTCTTGCTTTATTAAGCTTTCGTTTGCCTCTTTTATAATTATTATGTTGTCAGAGCAGTTTTTAAGAGGCAAGTCTTCCTCGCATTTCTCTAAACAAGCTAACTGCATTCCTTTAAAAAATCTTCCCAAGTTCCTTGAAATCTCATTTATTCCTTCTCTATCACTCTCATAAGAGAAATAAACTCGTTTTCCAAAAAAGTTTCCTAAACTCAAGCTAGTAGTACTAATAGAGATATTCTCTATCTCTTGAGGATTAAAAAAAACAGCAAATTCCTCATTATCAACAAAAAAATGCCATAAATTATCTTCTAATAAAAAAAACTTAATTCCTTTATACTCTATTTTATCTATTTCATTTCTAGTCCCGCCTCTAATTTGAAAAAAGGCAAATCCAGCAGTGCTTAAAACCATAATTCCAACTAAAATCAAGCCAATAACAATCTTATTTCTCTTCTCTTTCTTTTCTCTTTCCTCTCTTGAAACAATTTTTCTTATCATCTTAAATCTCCTCAGAGTCTTCAGAAATCCTCATAACTTCGGATTTCTGATAATGCTCGGAAATTTTCATTTCCGACATTAAGAGGCAAAAATCCTCAGATTCCGCGAAAATCCTTTGGATTTTCGGGGCCCAAAAATTCTGAACTTCAGTGAAGAATTTTTTGGTTTTCATCTTAAATCTTAAATATTTCCAACATTTAAAAGATATTTTTGATTTAAAAATCTTCTTTTTTAGCTTAAATCCAAAAATTTAAATTTTATTATTCTAAAACTATAAATCTAAAAACAAAAACTTAGAATTTGAAATCTTCTTATAAATTTTCTGATATATTGAAAATATATATTTTTAAGAGGGTTTCCGCCAGAACTTAAAAATAAAAAAATAAAAAAAAAGAAAAATAAAATAAAAAAGAAAAAATTTGTTCTTAAGCTGAAGTTATTGGATAGATTGTCGATGTGCCTACGCTAGTGTCATGGCTTTCTTTCAATTTTGCTGCAGCATTCTTTGTGTCAGCTGCTTCATAACCAGCAACTAGTACTGCTGTTTTATCAGCATTGTATGGCGACTGAACAGCTTTAATTAAATACTGTCCTGCTCCGACATTTGTCTTTGCAGTAAAATCTGCTCCGCACGTTCCCATACTTACTCCAAGTACTTTTGCAGCAGCTGCATTAATACAGCTTCCACCTACAACAACTAGATTTCTTCCTGACACAGAGCTTACATCAGAATCTTTTACAACTAAGATTTGCCCGCCACCACCTGCAACAGCTACTCCTATACTTGCTGCAACTTCAGCAGCATAAATCTGAGCATATATTTGCTCATCTGGGTAGCTTAAAGTAGCAGTGTATTGGCTTGACTCTGATTTGTCTACAACTGCGAATGCTCCCCATAAGTCAATATACTTATATAAATCATCATCAGTTTCTAGCTGCTTATAGTTAGTCAATTTGTAAGAGTCTCCAAATGTATACATAACATCAGAAACACCAACCTCGTCATTGCTGTCACCACCACCTTCCATTTTTACAACTATTGCTTGTATGTCATTATTGTCATCTTCTTCTTCAAAGATGATTAAAGCTGGTTTTTTATTTGCTGTTGTCAATGCACCTGGGTCTTGAAGAGTTATGTTAAAGAACTGTCCTAAGTTTTGGGCAGTTATATTAAAAGTCAATATAGAACTACCGCTCTTTTGAGTTACATTTATTAATGTATTGTTTTGGCTTGCACCAAAACTATTTGCAGCAGTTCCTATCCCGCTTATTGTCCAGTTTAAAGTTGCATTAACTCCATCAGCGGTACCTCGCGCAATATCCAAGTCTTGATAGCCATCTCCATCAGGGAATCTTATCTTAGTGATATTTGTTGCTGTAGCAGTTGAAACCCATCCTGTTCTGTTAAAGTCAGATGCAGTTCCATTTGATGTAATGTTAAAGCTCAATTCCTTGTAAAAGGCAACTTTAGCTCCTTTGCTTGTTTGTATTGTTGGATAAACAATTACTTGACTTGAAGCAGTTGTTGAATCAGGATAATTCAATCTTACTGTAAATGCACTGCTTGACTTTGAAGCTTTGTCAGCATTATAGTAAACATCATACTGCTTACCACCAATAGTCACTGAACCAGAACCCTCTGCTGTAATAGTAGCATCAAAAGTTTTTCCACTGAATACATCACTAAATTTAACAGCATCATCAGCATATCCTGTTGTTCCGTTTTGGATATCATCAACTTTTATAAGATATCCTTCATCCTCATTTCCTACTACTACATACTCAGACTCATTTATAGCATCCATTTCTAAAACATGGATAAAATGCCCGTTACTGTCAGCTAAATCAGCTGGTTGGGACTTATTATGATACCATGTAATTGTTCCTTCATCTCCAGTGTGAGTAGTCATTTTAAGAGTAGCAGTATTATCTGTGCTTTTTACTTCTATAGTATCTCTTGCAGTTGAATCCTCATTTATATTCAATCCTGCAAAATCAATCTTAAAAGTTCCAAACACAGGGTCTATAAATGCTCCTCCCGGGATAATGGCATCACTGTCAGAATCTGGTGCTGTAATCTCAACTACTATTTTTGTAAGATTATGTGGAGCTCCTCCTCCAGCAAAATTCACATTAGTTCCTTCTATAGCAGTCTCATCTGAACCTATCTTAATTTCATTACCCTCTGTAAATTTTAACTTTTGAGCACCAACTGTAACTTCACTAGAAATGCTGTCTGTAGCAGTTGACTCATCAGCAAGATTTACAGCCACTTCTACACCCTGGATTTTCTTAGATGCTCCTTCGTTTATCTCTTTTTGTTCTGAATTTCCATCAGAGTCTGTAATTCTAAGAGTAGCAGAGCTGTCTGTAGCTGCAGTTAACTCAACAGTATACTCTTTTCCTTCAACAGTAACCACTTTAGATGGCACTGGGCTTGAGCCACCAACACTTAAGGTGAATGTTTCTGATGATTTATACAAATACAAGTCATCATCATCAGTAGATACACCAACAGTAAATTTCTGCCCAAAAAGAGTAAGTGTTTGTTTTTCTGTGTCAGAGTGAGTAAAATTAACTGCCTTGTCTAATGTAACAGTCAAATTATACAAATCCTGTCCTTTTGTAGTAGACAGCTTTAAACCAACTTGAGGATCTTCGTCTCCAGTAGGCTGTTTGTCAAAAGTTACATAAGAATGTGCTGTTCTTCCAGAAGTTCCATCATCAGCCACTAAGCTTATTGTTTGTGTTATGTCAGCATCAACATTTCCTGAAATATCTTGGTCTGCCAATATTGTTGGCAATTCAGTATCAGTTAAAATAGATTTGACTTTTTTGATAGTGTCATTGTAATATATCTTAGTACCAGAAGTGTATAAAGGATATGCTTCTCCTGTTATACTTCCTGTAGATGTAGTTCCTGCAGCAGTAACTAAACCTTGTAAAGCTGTTTGTAAATCAATAGCAGCCCAAAAGTCTACTTGACTGCCAGCATGGTCTCCAGATGTTATTACTATAGCGCCATCAGCAGCTCCTCCTGTAATTAAAGGTGCAGGATAATTAGCTGCTAAAGCTATACCGGCTGTGCTTCCTAACATTACTGCACTAGCAAACACCGACGCAATCTTTTTAAAATCGAATCTCATTTTTTTAACCTCCTTTCAAATATTAAACAAAATCCTCACTTATGGCATAAATAGGGAATTGCCATTTGTTTGGATAATTATAACTGTCATCCCTATTCAGAATCACTGTAACTAGCTAGCTTGTCTACTTATTCAGTAAACATAATATATAACTTTTGAGCCTTTTTAAACCTTTTGCTAAGAAAGCCAGAAAATCCGAGAAAAAGCTCGTTTTCCAAGCTTTTTCTTTATAAATCTTTTGTTACTCCCGTCAGTAAATACACCTCTAGCTTAAGATTATAGAAAGATTTATATAGATATATGTACTATTAGAACATATATTATAATTTAAAACATATATCTATAAAATATATAATAAAGATATATGTTTTAATAAATACCATATACTTTAAGATAGCTTAAAAATGAAAAATGGCTAAAAAAATACTAGAAAAAACAAGAATTGTTAATCTTTTTATTACCCCAAGTGCCTTTTCCTCTTTTTTTAAGCGTTTAAGAGGCGATAAAAGTGAGTATGATTTCTCTGGCTTAGCTGAGTTAAGGCAACTAATAAGCAATGAAAAAGCAAAAATCCTAAATATAGTAAAGGCACAAGAGCCAGAATCTATTTACAAACTAGCAAGAATTTTGAAAAGAGACTTTAAAGCAGTAAGGCAGGATATTAAGCTATTAGAAAAATTTGGTTTTATAGAGCTAAAATCTGAAACCAAAGGAAAAAGAAAAAGACTAAAGCCGATTTTGTCTTTATCTAATCTCCAGATAAACATAAATTTCAAATAGCTAATAAAAAACACTCATTTCAACATGAATGTTTTCTCTGCCAGAATAAATAGGTATGTTTGCTAATCTGCTTATTTTTGTAGGACTTCCTTTAGCTGAACTGAAAAAAACATTTCCTTGAGCATAAATTTTAAACAAGTAAGCTTTTCTTATAGAGCCATTACCAAAACTAAAGCTTTTATCAATTAGCTCTGTTAGAGTTTCATTTAATACATTGCAACTTTGTCTTTCATCAAAACATTTTTCATTGTTATAGCAAGCTTTAATTAAATCTTGCAAGCTATAAACTATTTCCTGAGATTTATAACAACTAGTAGTATAAAGCATAGAGGAATATAAAAAATTCTCACTTTCTTTGTCTTCTGTTGTTCCTGGTTTTCTGATGCTTATAGCAAAAAACACTAATCCTATAACTGCAACTAAAACAACTATAAGGACAAATCCAATCATTTCTTCCTGCGAGCGTTTTGATTTAGCTATCTTCTCATGATTATTTAAAATCAAAACGCGAGTTGAGCGTTTAGAGTGAAGTAACTTTAAATTATGATTAGAACTCTGAATGCGAGTTGAGTTTGACTTAAACCTTTTCATTTTCCACTTTTTCTAACTTCAACAAAATAGTTTCCTTCACATTTGTAAAAAGAGCAAGCTTTTAATGGATTTGTCAGCTTGCTTCCTTGCCTGCACACGCCTTCTACTAATATCCAGCCTTCATAGCACATTTTTATTCCTCTTTCTGCGCATTCGCAAGTTAAATCCTCTAGCTCATTTTTAGTTATATTAATCATGTTAGTAGTATCGCAAAATGTAGATTTTGACTTTATTTCCCTCATTGTACTATTCATGTTTTTTCCTGTCATCCCGCTTGCCAGCCAAGCCAACTCTTCAAAATAATCATCATCCTTGCTGCATATCTGCTTGTATTTATAATAAACATACTCTTCAGGTTCAAATATCTCATTAGTAGAATTAGTAAAAACACCTATCTTAAACAATATAAAAATAACTATTAAAACTAGAATTATCCCTAATATACTTATTATTAGTATTTTCTCTCTTTTTATTCTATCTTTATTATTTTGCTCTTTTTTCATATTATCATCTTAAACCTCTTTATAGTTTAAGAGGCAAAAATCCTCAGATTTTTTCATCTTAAATTATAGCCAATTATTATCTTGCCTATATCACACATTCTTGTAGGATAACCTAAAACATCTTCATACCTGCATAAAGCAACAAAACTTCCTATGCCTACTCCTTCATATTCTATTTTATTATTTTCATACACTTTATAAACATTACAATCAGGATAATTAGCTTTATTGCATACTACATCTTCATTCTTTCTGTCAAGCTTTCTTACTTTTACAAAAGCAACAGGCCAGAACTCTTCATAAGCTTTTCTGTTTTGTAAGTTTATTATTTTATCAGTATCTATGCAATAACCTCCTCCTTTGCTTGTGCAGGAAAACTCTGAACTTCCAGATAAAAATTGAGAAACAAAAATTGCTTTTTCTTTTTCAAGCTCTTCTGCCTGGCTTCTTAAATTAGAGCTTGAAAATGCAAGCCAGAACATAACTACAAGAGCAAAAAATATCGTAACAGCCAGTAACATAAACATCATTTGCTGTATCTTAAATTGCGAGCGTTTTGAGTTAAGTATCTTACTATAATAATTTGAACTCAAAGCGCGAGTTGCTTTTTTATTTCTCATTTTCTTAATTTTATTTTTATTTTCTTTATTTTTACCACAACTTACATTGCGAGTTTTCATTGTTCTCATCAACCTCTTTTACAAGAGCTTGAAACAAAATTAAATCTTTTGAATTTGACAATAATCTTGCATTTTCTGCTAATTGAATAAACTCAGATGAGCTTACTCCGCATCTTGCTGTCAAGAAATTAGCTTCATCTCTAAACAACAATGCTTGCTTTTCAAGCCTCTTCATTAGTCTTTTTATATTACACTCATAAATTTCTTTAGAGGAGAAAATTCCTGCATAAAATAAGCTTGAAACATAAAAAACTTTCTCATTAGCTTTTTCGACAAAGCCATAACTATACTCTTCATACTCATCACAATCATTTATACATGCTCCTCTAACAACAACATCGCAATCCTTGTCAGAAGAAAAGCAAACTCTAATGTCAGAGAGAGAGCAATTGTCTAATTTTATATTTCCTGTATTTTCCAAACCCAACCCAGAAACTTCTTCTTTTACAAATTCTGGAGAATTTAAAAAGCAATAGCTTTCAGTTGTTAAAAATATTAATTCTGAAACTTTCCAAGGAAATTCAAATGGTTTAGAAAAAAGGTAAATTGTCTCTCCTTCTTCTATGTTATCAGAAAAAATATATTTGTTGTTAACAGAAATTTCTGCTCCTTTTTCACTCCATCTGCCAAATCTCTTGCTTGACAAAGAAAATTCTTGCGCTCCAAAATTTCCTGAATCAAAACAATTATTATAAATCCTTGTCTCTTCTCTTAAACTTGCTTTAGAGCTTTTTCCAGCAGCCAAACCAAGCTCCATAGGCTCAAATATAATGCTTAATTGTTTTGCTGTTATAGCATCTAACTTATACTCTTCTGTTCCAATTATTCTTATAGCAGCATATATAGCAAGAAATAAGATAAAAGCTCCTGCTAACAAAGCAAACAACCATGCAAAACTGAATTCAAATGAGCGTTTTGAGTTTAGTATCTGAATGTTTTTTAATCTGGAACTCAAAACGCGAGCTACTTTTTTGTTCCCCATCATTTTCCCAATTTTTTAATTCCACTGACACTTCCTATCAACACATTTACACTTTAAATTATATTTTTCAGCATCAAAACAATCTTTATACTCGCAAGTTGTAATTGTATTTTCATTTTTTCCCTCGCAAACCTGTCCTGAGCATCCTCCAGCTTTGCAATCATTATCTGCTTGACAAGCTGTTTTCATGGATACACCACAAAATCCTGTTATTTTATTTCTATCTTCAATATTTCCACTATTATCAGAACTTGAACTGCCAGAGCAATCTATGCACACACTTGAATCATAAATGCCTTTCTCTATTTTCAAACTAACTTTTCCTTTTTCAATAACAACACAATAAGGATTTTTTCTTTCTGTAATTTTTTCTATGTTAATATTTTTAATTTCAAAACTTTCTAATCCTTCACAAGAACTTTCTAAAGGAAAAAAGAAAAAATTATGCTCTAAAGCTAAGTATCTTACTGCCTCTTCTTTATTATAACTTTTGCTTATATCAACAAAACATATTTCTTTTATAGAAGAAGGCAAACTCTTTTCAAAAACATCACTGCCTCCATCTGAACTATGCAATTTATCTATACTATCTTGTAAATCTTCTTTAAACAAGCCTATTTGGGAGCATTTTTTAATATCAAGGAATTTTGTTATAGCATATATAGCCAGGGCAACAAAAGCTATAATCAAGATTATAGAAAAAATCATGCTGAAAGATATTTGGATTTGTGCTTTCTTTCCTCTTTTCATATTAGAAATAATAAAAATAGGTATTTAAAATTGTTGGTTAATATGCTCAAAAATAGAACAGCAAAACTAACAATAGAATTTTATAAACAATTAAAACTTAGAGGGAAGGCTTCTTTAACAAACAACCAAACTTAACTCTCAACCCTCACAATAATAGAGCATTCATTAGGAAAAGGTTTTTATTTCAAAACCAACTCCCAAGCTCTCTTATAGTCTTTTAATTTAGATATATATTTTATTTCTTTTTCCATTCTTTTTCTCCAGCCAAATTTATCATAAATCTTTTTATGAATCTGGTCAAGAAGAACATGAATTCTAACATTCCAATTTTCTTTTTTATATTTTTTGTTTATTGGTTTCATTAATTTCTCTGTTTTATCCATATCCTGCATAAAATTTCTGTGAATTAATTCGTGAATTAGAGTATCAATAAAATAATTTTTATCCTTATAAATTCTTATAGTAAGAGGGTCAGAAAATGCAACTCCTTTACCAATAATATAACAGATAATTTCTTTTTCTTTCCATTTAATTTTTGTTAATTTCATTATTTCTTTTAAGACTTTATTTTTAACTTCTCTCAACTTTCTCTCTATCTCTTTGATATACTTTAGTATTCTTCTTACAGAAGGATAACTTCCTTTTGAATGTTCACGATAATGTTTATCATAAATCCAGCTATATCTAAAAATTATTTTTGGTGTCATATCTAAACCAAAATTCCTAATTATAAAAACTTAACTACTGCGCCCCCCACAATTATAGAACATTCTTTCAATAAATATTTAAATAATCTTTTTAGTTAATTTTTATATGGTATATGCAGGAGTAGTTATATATAAAGATAGTAAAATCCTCCTCCAATTAAGAGATAATAATTCCAGAACAGAAAATCCCCTTTGTTGGGGAATTTTTGGGGGTGAGGTAAAAAAAGATGAAACCCCAGAACAAGCAGCCACAAGAGAATTAAGAGAAGAATTGAAGTTAACAACAGGAAAGCTAAAACCTCTTTTGAAGACTGATTTTAAAGGCGAAAGGATGCACTTATTTAAAATGGATTTATTAAAGGATATTTCAGAGTTAGAACTAAAAGAAGGGAAATCAATGAATCTTTTTTCAAAACAAGAAATTCTTAAAGTTAGAAATACAGTTCCTGGACTTAAAAAATTAGTTAAAGATTTTTTATAGTTGTTTGTGTGTTTTCTCTAACATCTCTTCCATAGATTCTTCTACAGAAGATTGTAATGGTATAACCCTTTCGATACAATCTTTATTAACAGCAGGCTTGAGACAATTTAACGCAGATGTAAAATAAGCAGAAGCAAGGTCTCTTGTAGCATTTAAAGCTCCACATTTACCCAATTCTATTAATAACACAGAATATTCTCGTTCATTTAAATGCCGTTTTAAATAAGGAAAAAAATTAAAACCTGAATTTCTGGCAAGATGCAGTGGAATTATAATTCTCCCCTCTTCCATTTCTATTGCTCTCTTTCTACCATGCTCTCCTAATAGATCTCTTAATTCTTCATAGATTCCCAAGCCAATTCCCAAATTGAAACCATATTCTCCCACAGCATCTATTTTGCTTTTATCTATTGTTGCAACACTAGCAGCCATCACAAGAGGCACCTCATTAAAGAGACCATTAGAAAGCCCAATTGTTCTTATATGATCTTCTAAATTAACTGACTGGTTGATATCTGTTCTAACCATTCCTAAAACAGCTTGATCTATCTTATATCTATCTGCAAATTTATCACAGAATCTTTTTAAGAATGGAAATAAACGCCTTAATCCAAAATGCAAGGCATACTGAGATGCAGCTAATTGCATATTTAATCCATACTCTTTAAGGTAAGTTGTCTCTCCATTTCTCTGTTCATGTTTGTCAACTACATTATCCAAAATAGCTCCCGCGCTGCATAAAACTTCTATCTTACTTGCTAAATCGATTTTTGATTGTTCATTTAATTTTCCTCCCAATCCTTTATGTAAGTAATAAACTAAAACTCCTTTAATGAAAGAAGAAGATCTATTTCTTTGCACTAAAATATCTCTTACTCTTCTCTCTCTTACCTCAAACAATAGTTCTTCAATCCTACTACGGATTTTCTCTCTTATTCCTTCAGATTCTTCATAAAAAGATTTTTTCATTTCAATTAGATTTAAATCCCACAACAACTGGCTTATAACCTGTTGACTGTCTTGTAAATTTTTTGTTTAGATCATAATTATCAAATATTTTAGTACCTATGAATCCCACCTCTACGAGTTTATCTGCAATCCAAAAAGGATCCTGGAAATATTGTCGATGGTCTTCCATTACCATAACTCCTTCCGAAGGGATAGAATAAAATACTCTATATAATCCAACTCGGTTTTTATCTTTTACCCATCTCTTTACTAGGATATACTCATCGGTAACCCAAGATTCTATATCTGTAGAAAGATTATCATAGCATCTAGTGTCTATTATAACAATCCCCCTTCCGCTCAGATGCGAATAGAATTTTTCTAGTGTTTTCAAAAAATCCTCTTCTGTCTCTAAATAATTAATAGAGCCATACATACAAGTTATAGTATCTACAATGTCTTCTAAAGGGAAATCACGCATATCCCCAACAACTATTTTGGATGTAGGATTTCTTTCTCTAGCTACCTCAACCATTTCTTTTCTGATATCAAAACCACTTACATCATATCCTCGCTGTGATAAAAGAAGCATGTGGACTCCAGTTCCACATCCAACATCTATTATCCTACTACCAAGCTTTCTATTTTTAATTAATGTATCAATAAATTCACACTCTTTCAAATATCTCTCCTTTTGTTTCCCAAAAAAATACATTCTATCCGCTAATTTTGCATGTTTAGTTACAAGTTGGTAGTCTTCTTCAGGTTCTTCCTGATATGAATTTTCTCCCATCTTAACTTTCTCAGAATTAGGCTCCTGAGGTTCCATCACCTCAGTCTAACAAGCATTTATTAATTTAAAAAACTTCCTGTAGACCCACCCCAATCCCCAACCGCTCTCCCTAACTCTGAGCTCTCACAATAATAGAGCACTCATTAGGAAAAGGCTGCCTGTCATTGCTATCCTTACATTTGATATAATAAACTCTTCCAGAAACCCATTCTGCAGAATGTTCAGTAGAATCAACATAAGGCATGTTTGTTCCTTCTTCTATTTGGAAATTGCATTTTTGCTCGCTATTAGTCGAGTACGAGCATAAAGATTTTTCATCTGTAATTATTTTTAACTGGCTAGAATCCTGATATGCTCTTACTACTTTTGGAGCTTCATTATCAATTTCTACTGAGAAAGTTGTAGTTGTTGAATTAGAATTTCCTCCTAAATCTACACAGCTTATATAATATTTATAACTTCCGCTTCCTAGGTCTTGTCTTTGTTTATGAATATTAGCTCCTGTCTCTAAGAAAAGTATATTATCTTTTTCATTTCCTGTTGTAGAATATGAGCACCAGCTATCTCCAAAATTATATCCATTGCTTGTCTTGACTTCTAACCAAACCTCAGCAAGAGTTCCTGAACCTTTAATTGTCTCATTGCTCGGCTTTACATAATCTATTGTTAAAGGCTGAGTTCCTTTTAATATAAATTTATAACTTTCAACATTAGTATTTCTGTCAGAGCTATTACTTAACCAAGGCTGATCTTTGCATTTAAAATAAAAGATATTTTCTTTATAATCTTTTAATCCTTTCAGTGTTGTCTTGCATCTATATAACATTTGATTATTCATCTCCCATACATTTTGATTGCAAGCCATAGTATTCTCCATATTATCATAACTCATATCAACTCTGCTATACTTGCAATCAGCTGGTTCATTAACATAAACCTCAAGTTCAGTCTCATTTAATCCAAATTGAATAGGCATGTTATTAGCTATACTTGTAGCTACTATTACAGGAGCTGTTACATCAGGCCCTTTTTCTACGCAAAAACTAAAAACAAACAAGTCATCATTTGCATTTCCATTTGCATCTATGCATCTTACATATAAGTTATAGCTTCCATCTGATTTTATTTCTAAGCTGTTGCTTTCTATATGTTCTGGAGAAGGCAAACTTAATGTTTGAGAATGATTATAACTGAATAAGTTGCTTCCTCCAAAGAAATAAGTCATTTCTTCATATTTCATTGTCCTGTTATAATCTATTTTGCACTGGCTAGGCTCATTTACTTCTATTCCAAAACTTATAGGAGTAAATGCTTTTACACATCCATCACTTGCTTTATTATAAATAATTTTTACTCCTCTGTCAGGAGGCCTAATAACATTATTTGGCTGATAGTTATGATCAAAAGTTAAAACATCTTTCCATGGCTCTATTATAGGACTATTAACATCTTTTGGATTTACCCATGCACATTTTTCAAAGTTTGTTCCAGGATTTAACAGTTGACAAGCCTGTCCTAAGCTTTTACATCTATATTCAGTACAAGGATATAATTCAGAATTGCATTTCTCACATTCACTTCCTCCAACAGGAGCTTGCCATGGCTGACATTCAAAACTTATTATTTTCTTCGATTCTTTTTTCCATAATAGTTCGAGAATAACTAAAAAGACAATTATTCCTACTACTCCTCCTAATGCTGCTCCTTTAGTTATTCCTGTTTGTCCTATTTTTGTTCCAGCCCATCTTCCAAATCCAGTATTTTTTATCCATTCTCCTTGAGTAACTCCATATAACCCTTTTCCTGCAAATATTCCTGCTGCAGCTGCTTTCGCAACTGCATCTGTTCTTTCTGTATCAACACCTGCAATACCTCCAATCATTCTAATAAGACCATAAACAACTCCTGCCCATACTGCTCCTTGAACTATATTCCCCAAAAATCCTTTACCATACCAGGATCCTAACCATTTTTGTAATCCTACTCCACCAGTTCCTGTTGATGGTGGAGTTTCTTCTTTCAGTTTTTCTGTCCATGTTCCATCAGCATTTTGTGTTAGAAGTTTATTATCACTAGTTAAAAATACTTTGTTCTTTTCCAATAGCCGACCCCCTAAATTTTTATTTCCTACTTGAATTGTTCCCCGAGTAGCATCATTGAAATTATGGCCTTCAATAAACAGATCTGGATTTAAATTAGACTGTTTAAGTATCTCTTTACTAGCAGTCCCTATGACTTTACCTTCCATATTTAATAAACTATAATCTCCTGAAATTGTTTTTTCTGCCCCATAAACAGGTTCAATTATTCCCTGAAATGTCCTAGGCTCAAAGCTTATTTTTTGTTCTGTAAATAAAACTCCTGGGGTAGTGGCTGTTGGTAGTGGGCTTGAACCTGTACCTCCTGTGGTTGCTCTTGAATTTCTTGTAATTGTAAGATGATCACTGAGTCTTTTATAAGCTTCATCTTTGAGGTCTGGTCCTAAAAACTCCAATATCTCTTGAGCATCACTATACCTACTATTCTGGACTGCGTCATTGAATGTCTTCTCATAATCTTTCATCCGGTTTAGATACTCATCACTGACGCCTCTCCTTAAATCATTCTTAGTCAGTGTACTGCTTACCACTTCACTATTCAACACAACCAAAAACGAGAAAGCCACTATACTTATAATCAAATTCACAATTAAAGAAATTGCTTTAACTTTATTTCCTCTTTTTTTAACCATATTTTTAATATTTTCTAGTTTATCTTATATCAGTATAATAAGGATTTCCTCCACCTTGATAAACCTTTATAATTTCTTCTTTTATATGAGGATTTTCTTGACAATATTTTTTAATCGCTTCTTTTATTTTCTCTTCATCATTTTCCTTTTCAAGATAATCACTAAGCACACTTTCTCTTCTGCACGCCTCGGCCCTCTTTTTTGGATCATTTTCCTTGTCAAGATAATCCTTTAATGCAAAAGCTAATGGAACAATTTTTTGGACTCTTCTAACCTCTTCAGGCGAGCGTTGACTTCTTTGACTTGTTTGCTGAACTCTATCTCCAACATAAACATTCACCCCATCTCTCCTCTCTCTAATAGCTTCACTTATCTCACCAGAACTTGCAACATTACCAGAATACTGTCCTAAATTTTGCAAATTCTGTCCTGCAGTATATAACTCTAAATCTCCTTGATCTATACCTTCAAGCTGAGCTGCCCCACCTAAAGCAATTCCCACCAAAGCCATATCTCTATTAAATTCAGGACCCATTTCTGCACATCCTCCTAATCCCAAACTCCCAGCTAAAACTCCTGCCCCTAAAATTCCCGCCAATCCAAATCTTGTTTTGTTTTTCATCTTCTTTCAAATATGCTTATGCTCTTTTTTACACCTTCTTTTTTCTCTACCATTTTTGTTATCAAAACAGCTTTATTCTTTTCTAATATAAAATTCATCAACTCCAATTTTCTCTCCATTTGCAAACCAATGAACTCTAAAATGACTCCCAAAATGGCTTAAATGAGTCGCATCAAATTCCCCATAAACAATCCAGGGTTTAGTTACAGTAGGAAACTCAACCCATCCTAAATTTTCTCCTGTATCTACAGACTCACAATAATTTTCTATTTTTCCAGCAGCATAAGAAAATTCTGCTTTAGCACAAATTTTTTCTCCTGGTCTAAATATTTTTTTCCTTCCTTCATATCCCCTTCCTGTACAAGTAAAGAAAATAACTTCTTTTTCAGGCAACTGTTGAGCTTGTTGAGGAGGATAAGCATTTGGATTTATCTCTTTTTTTATTGATTCTTGAACAGCAGTTGCAACTGCCATTTCAGCCATACCTCTTGCAAACTGATTTCCATACTCTGAACACCCTCCTAATCCCAAACTCCCAGCTAAAACAACTCCCGCCAATCCAAATTTTGTTTTATTTTTCATTTTAATTTAGTTACCATTACTAAGTTATATTTATAAACCTTTTCTTTTATATTTAACTGTTTCTCTCATTTAAATCCTTGTTTGTTTTTATTAAGTTTTCAATAATTTTAATTATTTTCTCAAATTCCTTTTTATTTTTTTCATAAAAGCTCATAGGAGTATCCTCCCCATAATATTCTAACCTATTTCTGAAAAAAGACATCTGACTAATCAGATACGATTCTTTTTCATACTCTGGATTTTTCTTGTAAAAATAACTTATTAAACACTGATGATTCCTGCTTCTTAATCCATTTTTCAACAGATAGGCTACAAGAAGCTCTTTAATAACTTCATAATAATCTTCTACAACAAAAGAAACATTTTCTAAACTAATTTTTGTTTTCCTTGCCCTTTTAAGTCTATCTTTAGATTTTTTAACTATAGACTTAATTCTTTCCTTATCTTCCTCTACTTTTCTAATAAAATTTCTTTCACACTCATTCCAACTCATTATTTCTAAATCTCTAATAATTTCAGCTTCTATCATTTTATTTTAAAACTTCCAAAAAGTTTAATTCCGTTTACAACATTATTAAAAAGATTTGGTTGCAAATTGTTAATGTCTGTTTCAATAAAAAGTTGAATTTTATGTTTCAGCTTTTTCTCATATTTTTTTATATCTATCTGCTTTTTAAAATGAGACTCAATAAAAATATCTATATCACTTTCTTTTACAGAATCACCTTTTCTTATACCCCCAAAAAGAATAACACAAGAAGGATTTAATTTTTTAATTAACTCTTTAATTAGTCCAGAATTTACTATTCTTTCTACAAAATAATTAATTTTTTTTGTCTTAAAAACAAGATTTTCAATAGCCTTATTATCCTGTGTTATAAGATTTTGTCTTTTCAAAATTTTTAAATAATCATGAATAGTTGCTCTTGGTATTTTTGTCAATTTTTCAATTTCTCTAACAGTAAATTTTCTATTAGGATTTTCATAAAATAATTCTAAAATTTTGTCCACTTTTTCGGACTTTAGTCTGTTTTTTCGGACACTTTTTGAATTTTTATTCTCTTTTTTATTTAGCATTTTAAAATATTATTAAACTCCCACTTACAGGAATAGCAACCGAAAAAGAAAAAGCAATAACTGATATTATTAAATTTATAATTATGAAAATTGCTTTTCCACTTTCTTTTTTACTTTTGTTCACCATCTTTTATTTTTTATTTATTTTAAATATTACTTTTTCATCATATCTAACTCCGAGATAGGAACCACTATTCTTTTTTGCCCTACACCAAACCATTTTGGAGGATATAAAGATACATAAGGTGGGTCTACTTGCCCTATCAAATAGTTTTCTCCTCTATAATAAACACTAGATTGATGCCTTAAAGTAAATGTATAACCTTGTGGTGTATGGATATCTACTTTTCCAAAATAAGCATCCTTTTCTTCCTGTGTCATCTCTGGATTTAGCACATCCTTTAAATCCACTGTCACACACCCTCCTAATCCCAAACTCCCGGCTAAAACAATTCCTGCCAATCCAAATCTTGTTTTGTTTTTCATTTTCTTTCAAATATGCTTATGCTCTTTTTTACACCATCTTTTTTCTTAATCATTTTCTTTTTTATTGGTATAATTCTTTTAACTTTTTTTCAGCTATTATTCTTTTTGCCTCCCATACGTTAGCTTCATCTATCTCTCCCTTATCTAAATAATAGTCTCTTAAATCTGTTGTTATTTTAATTTGTTTAATATAATTAATTACTAATTTGGTTTTAATTTCATCTTGATTTCTCTCCCTAATAGCCCCACTTATCTCACCAGAACTTGCAACATTACCAGAATACTGCCCTAAAGCCTGCAAATTCTGTCCTGCAGTATATAACTCAAGATTTCCTTGATCTATACCTTCAATCTGAGCTGCCCCACCTAAAGCAATTCCCAGCAAAGCCATATCTCTATTAAATTCAGGACCCATTTCTGCACACCCTCCTAACCCCAAACTCCCAGCTAAAACAATTCCTGCCAATCCAAATTTTGTTTTGTTTTTCATCTTCTAAATTTTTCCTTACAACTCTCTCAAAACAGGAATACAAGCATTAAACAGCAAATCAGCTTTCTCTCTCATATCTCTAACAAGCTCCTTGATTTTTTCGCTTTTTATTTCAAGTTTTTCTATATCTTCCAAGTCTTTCCTAACAAAACTCAATCTCGAAGCAATTCTCTTAACTGTCATCTTGTCTTCATTTTTCATATCCATCAATTTCTCTCCTGCTGGATACTGTTATTATTTTCAAGTTACTACTATTTATAAACTTTTCCTCCTTTCAATACCTTTATCATTTGTTCTAATTTTTCGAACAAATGTTCTAATTTTGTGAACAAATCTTTCTTCCTTCATCTCAAACCCTCTCCTTCTCTATATCCTTAATAATATCATTTTATCTCAATTCCTTCCTCAACCGCTGTTTTCACAATTGTAACCTGCTTCTTTAATTTATCAAACTCTTTAGGAGTATAGCACAAAAAATCAACTGGCAGGTTAATATGCCATTCAAGATATAATTCAGGAGCCCTTTTTAAATTTCCTTTTCTTTTAAACCCTCCTACAACTATTAAGTCTACATCGCTGTCCTCTCTATATTTTCCTCTGGCTCTGCTTCCAAATAGAAAAATTGTTTTTATATTATATTTCTTCTCTACTTTTTTCTTGAATTCTTTTAATTTTTCTATAAGCTCTTTTTTGTCCATTTTAAAACTTCTTCAGCAAAATTTATAATTTCTTGAGCATCTTTTTCAGAATAATCCCTGCTTAAATCAGGATATCTTGCATCAGTATAAGCAGGATTTATTTTACTGCAAAGAACAATAATTTCTTTTGGAGCATTAACTTTTCTTGCCAATAAAACTAAATCATGAATCTTTAATAATTTTTTATATTTTTTAATATAAAGCGTTTTTAATGCTTTTTCTGCAGCTTGTTGCGAATAAAATATAGCAGCGCCTATCTTTTTACCTATTAAATTATATCTTGCAGTATCAAAATCTTTTTCTGCTTGTTCTATCCACTTTTTTAGTTCTTCTTTCATCATACCCTCTCCTTCTCTATATTTTTAACCTCAACTTGCTTTTCTACAGCTCTTCCAGTTATTCCTAATTTATTCAAAACCAAGCTAATTCCAAATAATCCTCCTCCTCCACTTTCTTCTTCTTTAACTTTTTCTGTCTTTGTTTTATAACCTTCTTTAAAACCTTTTATTCCAACAAAATTAATTTTTGCTCCGCAATCTCCTATTGCCTCACATGTAACTAATTTTTCTTGCTTCCAAGAATCTTCTAAACACTCACAACCACTTTTACAATCTTTACTTGAAAAAATCAAACCTTTTTTCTCAAATTCAACTTCACATTGAGTATTTGCTAATGAGCATATTCCTTGAGCTTCTCCTTCTTCCCAGAATTTCAATCCAGGAGCATGTTCAGGAAAGCAAGCAATTGTTACTGGTTGACTTACTTCTGTAGGCAGTGTAGTTCCTGCAGCTCCTTCAGCTCCTGAAATTGTAGTAGTGGTTTCAACTTTTCTAGTTTCAACTTCATCTCTGTCATATTTCCATACACAATCTCTCTTATCAGTATTTTCACAATCTATTTTTTCTGATTGAGAATAACAATCCTGCCATCTGTTAACTCTGCAACCTGCCTGACTAAAACCATTTATTGAATCTTGTATGCATTCTTCCTGCCTGAAATCAGCGCAAGGCTCTAATATTTCCTCACCATTCATGCATATATGTCTGAAATAACGAGAACCAACAGAATCCTCATTCTCATCAGTTGAACACCAAGACTCGCCATGCCTTTTGCTTCCATCAGAAGTTTTTTTGCAGTTCAAATCCTGACATATATTATTGCCATAACTTGGTTTAGAACTTTTAGCTGTTTTGTAATTCTTGCAAATGCTTCCTGAAAAATAATCGCAATTTCCACAACCTCCAGAATTTATATTTGCAGAGCCAAAACCGCAACTTTCTGCCTTACTAATTTTCTTTCTCCAATAAGCCTTGTCATTTATCTTGCTTGAATCATAAATATTAGCAGGATTTCCGCAAGAATCTTTAAAATAAACCTCATCTTTTCCCTCAATACAAGTTGTCTCTTTTGTCAATCCGCATAAATTTCCTAATTCCTCTGCAGAACATAAATAATCTTTGTAAAAACTTACATTTCCTGTTACAGAACCGCCTGTAATTTCTGTTTCATTTCCAATTTTCATTCCCTCTTTTATATTATTACATCCCTGTCTTGAAGTAAACTTGCAAGATTTAACAAAATCAACTTCATATACACATGCTCCTTCATCAGCTAAACTAGCTAAAGAAAGACATTCAACTTCAGAATTAATCTGTTTTCTAAAATCAGTTTGCAATCCATAAAAAGAAGATAACTTTTTGCATCTAGTTAAACTAACATAAGCTGCTTGAGTTCCAATAACACAGCATCCTAAATTACATTGAGGAATATCACATTCCTTGCTTTCACTCCAAGTTCCCTCTGATAAATCACAAACTTTTTGAGGTGTATTTTCCATGCATATTCCTTCACTTGAGTCATAACAGCATCCCAATTTGCAAAAACTGGTTGCCTCACAAGAAGTAGGAGTGCTTCTAAACTCTTGATTGCACTGCTCTTGAGGAGCATTCTGACACCAAGCATCATAAATTGTTTTCTCACAGCAATATTTTACCTCTTGCGCAGAAACTAAAGAAGTAAAATATACCAAACTCAACAAGAAAACTGCCACTAATAAAAATACAATTAAATAATTTCTTGTTTTTTTGTTATTTATATTAATTAATTTATTTTTTCTCATTTTCCAAACTCAAACTTCTTGGGGTATAAATCTCTCCAAAACCATAACCTCCTGGCCATGACAAACTTCTAGTAGCAAAAACAAATTTCTCTTGACTTTCTCTTTCTGTCAATTTATATACTTTGCTTCCATCTTCTTGCTTGTATTTTTCAACTTTTATGTTAGGATAATAAGCCATGTAAGTAGTAGTTTCAGAATCTCCATAACGAGCTTCCCAGTTCAATATACTTGAGGTAATCATAATCAAGTCATAAATTCTGCTTTTATAATAAAATTCAAATTTTTTGTAGCTCTCGCCAGTATCTTCTTTTCTCAAGTTAATTCCAGAAATGCTAATTTTAATATTGTCTTGCAAAATTTCAATATTTAAATCACTATCTCCAGAAACCTGCCAGCCTTGTTTTCTCAAGTCATTCTTAACATTTTCAATACAGCTTAAAGTTTCTGGTTTAATATAATCCAAGATTTCTCTTTCCATATGTTGCTTCAATAAAGGCTGTTGCATCGTGCAAGTTTTGTAATACTGATTTGTATAGCACAAATACTCTATTTTTTCTCCTTCATACGCATAACCTAAAGCAGGATTCATACTTCCTCCTCTCTCGCCTATTAATTCTAAAGCCTCATCAATTTTTTCTACACATCCTTCAAATTCAACTTGAGGAATAGAGGGAAAGAAAATAGTTTTTAAAGGAGTTAAATAAAAAATTAAAGCAATTAAAGCTATAATTACTATAGCTATAATTATCCATAATGTAACCTGAGATTTCTTGTTAATTATCTTTCCTCTTTTTATTCCTTCTCTCATTATCATTTTTTAACGACGAACTTGTTTATAAATTTATTCAATACCTTCAGCTTTAATTATTATTGAACAGTCATCAGGTTTATTTTCCCACAAATCCTTGCATTTAATATAATAATTTTCATTTACAAGCCAGCCAGCATAATGATTAATATTGTCAGAAGATGTCATCTCACTAGAATTTTCAAAAGAAAATTTGCAAGTGCTATTAGTATAATAACAAGTTGCTTTTTCATTTGTAATCACTTTCAAACTATCTCCATATTTGTAAGCCCTCATAATTAAAGGAAATTCATTGTCAATTTTAACTTCAAATTCAGTTTTTCCTTCTGCTTTATTTCCAGCTATATCTTGACATTTAATATTTACAGTATAAGTTCCTCTTAGCATTTGATTAAACTCTTGACTATGACTTGAGGAAAAAGTATTAAACATTTGTATATAACTTGAATTAGTAAAACTATATGAACATTCTGATTTTCCATTTTCAGCTCCTCCTGAAGTTTTTACCTCAAGCTTAACACTAGCAGGTTCAATTCCAAAACTTAAACTTCCTTCTGGAGTTATGCTTGTAATTTTCAATTCAGATAAAGACTTAATTAACTCAAGCATAAAACTTTCTTGCATAACATTTCTTGATTTATTCTCTTCTTCTAACCAAGGCTGATCTTTGCATTTAAAATAAAATTTATTGCTTCCTAAACTTAAATTTTCTATTCTCGAGGAGCAAGGCCAACCATACAACTCTGCATCTTCATATTCTACTAAGCAATTCATAATATTACTCATGCTATCATAAGGCATATCTATTTTGCTATACTTGCAATTTGCAGGCTCATTAATATAAATTTTCAAGTCACTAGAATTTTGATTAAAATTTAAATGAGAGCCAGTTGCTGGTTCAGAAGCAACAATATAAGGGCTAGTCAAATCAGGCCCTGGTTTAATGCATGTTTTTATTGTGTAAGGAGCAATATTATAATTTCCATTTTTGTTTATGCATCTTACATACAAATTAAAATCTCCTAATTTTTTCAAAGCAAGAGTTTTCATTTTTTCTATTTCTTCTTCCATTCCCTGTTCTGGCAATTCATCACTCATATTTTGCAATAAAGATTCAACAGAAGGCATGTTTAATGCCATTAAATGATTATACTTGTATAAGTTAGAATCTCCAAAATAAAACTGCATTTTCTCGTAATCATTTCCAGGCTCTACATCCATCCTACATTGAGAAGGCTTGTCTGTTTTTATTCCAAATATTACAGGAGTAAACTCAGTTAAGCATTCATTATCCTCTTTAATAATTTTAAATCCTTTTCCAGAAACATCTGTATATTTATATCCTTGAGTTAAAACTTCTTTCCAAGGACTTATTTTTGAAGCAGAAACATCATGAGGAGAATTATCTATGCATAATTCCTTGCCAGTTCCTTCATTTAGCAAATCACAAGTCTGCCCTAAACTTGAGCATTTATATTTTGTGCAAGGTTTTAACTCTTTCATTTTCTCGTCTTTCTCATTGCATTTCTCGCAATCATCTCCTCCACGAGGAGGCTGCCATACATCACAATTGAAATTCACAACTGTTTTCTTCACTTTTCCTATTTTCATGAATTTCATAATTAAAGCTGATAAAATTATAATTAAAATCCCAACGATACAAACAATAGTTCCAATAGGAGGCATAAGACAAAATGTTAGTAAGCTTTTTCCAATAATAGCCGCCCAGATCCCAACAGCCAAACCAACAACTACTCCTGTAATAGCTACAACTAAAACAGCCTCTCCTTTTAATCCAAAAATTTTCGCTACAATTAAGCCAACTGCAGCTCCAATTGCAACTGCTGATAATGCTGTACTAAATCCAGAGATATATGGTGCAAGAGCAGTTGATAGTTGAGATCCCACCACGCCTGCCATCCCCTCAGCTCCTCCACCAGCGGCTATTCCTCCTTCCAATAGCCCCAATGTTGGGGTAAGTGTAGCACCAGGCGCAGTATATCCTGCAGCCAACATTCCAAGAAGTAAACCTCCTGTAGAACCCAATCCAAACATCATAGTATAATCTTTTTCTTTATAGCTTGAAGGCCCTGTACTTGCTCCCCATCCATACTTAGCTTTCATTAATTCTGAAAAATCTCCTGGTTCTGCTTTTTGTCCTGATTTAGCTTGAGAATATTTTTCATATTGACTTGCATCAATTTTAGGAGCATTAGAAACAGAATAACCATCTTCTGTTACTTGTCCAGCAACATTTACATAAGCACCACAATCCCCAAGAGAAACACACCAATCATTCATCTGCTGAGTAAACTCTATAGTATCACACTCACAACCAGCAATGCACTTCCAGCCAGATAATTTTTTAGTCATAATTTTTACACATTTAAAATCAGCTTGATTGCAAATCTGCTGAGAAACTTCAGCTCCTCCTTCTGCTTTCAAATCAAAACCAGGAGGATATTTAGCAGTACAAACAGAAAACTGATATTTTCTTCCAAAATCTAAATTCCTAATCTCGCAATCAACATTTTCTTGACATTTCTTTTTTAGTGTTTCTAATTCAGCAGGATTTGTCTGATCTTTTACTTGAGCATTATAACTCAAACACTCCATTGCTCTATTCGGACGGCAAGCAGCCATGCTTATACTTCCAACATCACTTTCAACACATAAGCCAGTTCTAAAATCTCCACAAGGCTCACTCTTAACTTGTCCATCTAAACAATAAAATTTATAATGTCTACTTCCTGGAACATCTTTTCCTTCTCCTATATAGCTTTCATACTCACACCATGACTCACCATTTCTTCTATTACCACAATTCAAATTCTTACAAACATATTTTCCATAATCAGCTTTTCCCTCTCCACATCTACTTCCAAGAAAATAATCGCAATTTCCGCAAGTCTTAGAGTTAGGATTTGCCTTGCAAGATTCTGTCAAAGGAATTATTTTATTCCAATATTCCTCATTTTCAATTTTGCTAGAATCATAAATATTTCCTGGATTTCCGCAACTATCTAAAAAATAAACTCCATCTCTTCCTTCTACACATGTAGTTTCCTTAGTTTTCTGGCAAGTAGTATTTAATTCTGTATTAGTGCATAACTTATTAACATAAAAATTCTCTAAACCTCCAAGTTTAAGACATTCTTCTTTTGAAACAAACTTGCAACCTCTTTCTATCTCGCCATCATCATTCTCAGCTTGAATAACACAAGCTCCTTTTTCTACTGAATAAGATAAAGCCAAGCATTCTAATTCTGTAATTATATTTGCTTTAAAATCTAAATTCATAGAATAGAAATTAGATAATTTCTCACATCTTTTTTCTGTTACAAATTGTGTTTCACTTCCAAGAACACAACATCCTAACTTGCATTCATTTATGTTGCATGCAGCATCATTATACCATTTTCCTCTTTCTTCACAATCTTTTTTTGGAACATTAAAACCACATAATCCTTCTTTTGTATCATAACAGCATCCTAACTTACAACTTGAGGTTAACTCACATTTAGTAGGCAGACAAGGAACAGCACATAAATCTTGGCATTGAAAGTTAGCAATATCCTGGCAAGATACACTTGCATTAGTCCCAGTTTTTAATTCAGGACAGCATTGAAGTTTAGCATTTGTTATGTCTTGAGCAGAAAATCCTCCCATTTCTTCATATGTATAAGGAATACTACCACTTTCTTGAGCAGAAACCAAACTTATTTTGCTTCTTTTAAACCAAGAGGAAACAAAACTAACAAGCAAGTTAGCTTTCGCCTCTTTTCTAACTTGTTCTAATTTTTCTATTTCTTGTTTCTTCTCTTGATAAATTTTTTCTATTTCCTTGCTCGACTCATACACAATAAAAGAAAAAGCAAATGAGCTCAAAACTAAAATTAAAATCTGTAAGTAAGATAATCCAGCTTTCTTGCCAATTAAATTTTTTCTATTTATTTTTATTTCCTTTTCCATTTTTAAATTAAATCTCAATCAAATTTACAGGCAATTGAATTAATTTACCTATATTTTTTTCTTCCAGAGCAATTTCTATTTTTTTGCTTGAATAAACTAAAGCAACGATTCCTTTTTGTCCTTTTTTTAAATCATATTCAGGCAAATCTTTTTTCAATTTTACACTATCCAGCTCTTTTATTTTTTTCATTATTTTTTACCTCTTTTTATTTTTCATATTACATTCCAGCAGGCATAGCACAGCTCCTCACAGCAAAATTTAATTTTTTCCCTGAAAATTTTTCTTCTATGCTATAAATTTTAGTCTCTCCTCCTAAATCTGTTTTCTCTATATTAAACTCAGGATAAAGCAAACTAAAGCCAAGATATTCAAAATAACAGAACTTAGTTTCTTGATTTATAATTTCCTGAGCAATAACTCCTAAATCATAAATAGGCGAGGAAACTTTAGCCTTAAACTCTTCATATTTCTTAGTTTCCTCATTTTTAGTTAAAGTTAGTTTTCTATTAATTTCTATATTAACTTGTTTTGGATTCAAATTAATTTCTAAACTTAAATCCCCAGATAAAACTTGATAATTTCTTTTTTTATATTC
>Ga0209541_10003840_pt1 | contig 27219 bp, 24 predicted proteins | sample RifCSPlowO2_01_FD_184027 | JGI IMG/M metagenome (GOLD analysis project Ga0209541, IMG submission 184027) | Groundwater microbial communities from Rifle, Colorado - Rifle CSP2_plank lowO2_0.1 (SPAdes) (version 2) | ecosystem: Environmental > Aquatic > Deep subsurface > Groundwater | place... | reverse complement strand
GTGACAGCGATGAGGTTTCGTTTGGCGTAGCTTTCGACGAACACCGGAGTGATGCGCGTTACGATCGTGTGTGCTACTTCGCTAATCCGTTCGATGTTTTTCAATGTTCTCTCCCTTTCTGCCGGTGTCTGCCAGCATGATATTTGTGCCTCATCACTCTGAAAAAGTCAAGCAAAAAACGCCGCACCCCCTCTCGAGAGAAGGCGCGGCGGGAAGGAACTGCATACGGCCGCTTTCTGGCGGCTTTCGCGAATTATGCGTGCCGGACTTTCAGGCCGAGATACGCGAGATGCGGCAGGGCGAGCATGGTCACGGCGACGGTCTTCTGGTCCTTGATCTTTGCGGACCAGATCATCTCGAGCCACTCTTCCAGCGGGAAGAGGCACGTTTCGATGTACTCGCCGTAGTCGAGATCCTGCTTGCCGACGAGATTGCAATCCTTGGCGAGCCACAGCGCCTGACGGTATGTCAGGGACGCCGGGTCAGAAAACATCTCCCCGTTGAGCAGGATCAGCTCTCCGGGCACATAGCCCGTCTCCTGCCGAAGCTCGGCGCGCGCGACATCCTTGAGCGTCTGCCCCGGCTTGATCGTGCCGCCGGAAACTTCGAGTATCGGCTGGCCCGCGCCGTAGCGGAACTCCCACTGGGCGACGACCTCACCACCGCGGGTGATCGGAAGGACGATGGACGCATACCCCTCCGCATGCCAGTGGGAATACTCTCGGACTTCTCCGTCGGGGTGCCGATACTTCTGGACGCGCAGCATCCGTCCGAAACTCTTTGCCAGTACTTCGGGTTCACCGATCTTCTCGGGATACGTTACGCTCATCGTTCTCCTCCCCGTTGGTTTGCCCTGCGTTCGCTATCGCATCGCGAACCGACGCATCAGCTCGCGGTGGATCGCGGGATTCGCGACCACGATGGATCGGTCGCCCGGCGACCATTCCTCGCCGTCGCCATTGGTGACGCGGTGGCCGGCTTCGCGGCAGATGACCACGGCTGCGGCCATGTCCTCGAGCTCGAGCGTGAGGGCAACGTAGGCGTCGAGGAGACCGCGCGCGGTCGCGGCAAGGGTCATGGCTGAGGCCCCGTAGCAGTGCACCGACATGACCGGAGCATCGCCGGTCAAGAGCTTCTTCACGATGTCAATCGTGCGCCAACTCTCGAACTTCCCGATATCGAACCCGACGATAACGCGATTCGGATCCGCTTCCGTCGCGGCCTGGATCGGGGCACTGTTCATCATGGCGCCCCCGCCGGCTTCGGCAATGTAGAGCTCATCCCGCGCCGGCGCGTAGATCGCGCCCGCCACCGGAATGCCGTCTTCAAGCAGTCCGATCGAAACCGAGAAGTAGCCGTTCAGGTCCTTCCGGCTGAACACCTTGGTGCCGTCGAGCGGATCAACGACCCAACGGTAGCGGCTGCGAGACCCCGACGTCCCGGATTCCTCCGAGAAAATGGAGTGCTCCGGAAACGCCTTCTTGATTGCCTCGCAGATGAACCGATCGCACGCAAGGTCGGCTTGGGTGACGAAATCGTTCGAGAGTTTCCACTGGTACGGCTCGGCGGTGCCATAGTGCCGCATCAAGACGCCGCCGGCCTCCTTGGCAAGACGGCCGGCAAATTCCCTGAATCCGGGATCGAGCATTGCGCTCTCCTTTGCTGGCTCTGCAAGTTAGTTGTTCAGGTCCGTTCCGCCACGCCAATTCCCTCGTGTATTGGGAGCATATTCGGATAAAAAAATCAAGCGTTCGCCGCCCGCACCGCTGGCGCAATTCCGCGCTACGCCGTCTGATGAATTACCTGGCTTCCCGTGGTATCGAACCGAAACGGAACGTGGAGGAGCCCTTCCAACGCTTCACGAACGCGCGCCTGATGCTCGGGGCGAGCGTAGAGCAACATGAATCCGCCTCCGCCGGCGCCAAGGAGTTTCCCCCCGATCGCACCCGATGCGCGAGCGCGCTCATACAACTCATCAATCGAACCGTTCGTGATCTTCGAGGAAAGCGTTTTTTTGATCTGCCAGGACTCATCGAGCAGCCGCCCGAAGTCGTCAAGATCGGCATTGGTTGAAGTAAGAACTGCCGACGCCTTGTCAACGAGGCCGTGCATGGATCGCAATTCCTTCTCTCGCGCATGGGCGTGCGTATTTTGAACTTGCTCACCCGCAACGTCGGATGCCGTTCGCTCGAATCCGGTGAAAACGAGCATGAGATTTTGCTGCAGACGCTCGATCCGTCCCGGATCAATTGCGACCGGCATCACGCGAATGGTGTCGTCCGGAAAAAATTCTATCTTATTGAGCCCGCCGAACGCCGCCGCCACCTGATCCTGCGAGCCCACATTCTCGCCGATGACGTTTTGCTCAATATGGATCGCGTCGTGCGCGATTTTGTGCTTGGATGCCTCCTTGCCTTTGAGCGCGTAGAGCGCATGCAAAAGCCCGACGGTAAAGGCCGAGCTCGAGCCGAGCCCGGTGCGCGCCGGAAGATCTCCGTCGTAGTGAATGCCGAGCCCGTCCATATTCAGATACTCGAGGGTTTTCCTGACCGACGGGTGTTCGATCTCGTCGCGATGCTTGGTCTTTTCAATCTTGGACCACACCACGAGATTCTTATGCGCGAAAAACGGCGGGAGGTGGCGCGCGGTAATGTAGCTATATTTATCAATCGTCGTCGAAAGAACCGCGCCCCCGTGCCTGCGGAACCAGGCCGGATAATCGGTGCCGCCTCCGAAAAACGATATTCGCAATGGCGTTTTCGTGATGACCATACCCGGTAGTAGAACAGCCGAATTACGGGATAAACAAGCCGATACCGATACGCCAAGCCGGAATCGCGTGCCCAGGAGTAGAAAACATTGTACTGCCGGGCATGCCGCTTACACGTTGCCGTGACCGTGCTTCTGCACGATTTGGCATACCTTGATCAGTTCGCGGATGCCGTCTTCGAGTGAGACCTCGGTTTTGAAACCCGTCCGCTCTACCTTAGCATTCGAAACGATGTAGTTTCGCTGGTCCGGATCCTTGCCGACTGCGGCCTCAACAAAATAGAACTTCGGGAGCTCGACTTTGATCTTCTCGCAGAGCTCCCATTTGGAAAGGTTCGCGTCCGAAAGGCCGACATTGTACGGCTCGTTTTTCATCGCGTCGAAGTGTTCGATGCCGTGGAGGAAAACCCGCGCCACGTCGCGGATATGGAGGTAGTTCCGTTTGAAATGCGTCTCGAAGAGCACAATGGCGCGATCGTTCACGGCGCGGTAGACGAAATCGTTCACCAGGAGATCGAGCCGCATCCGCGGGGATGCCCCGAACACCGTTGCGAGCCGGAAGGTGATCGCGTTCCCCGCCCCGAGAATCGCGCGCTCGGCATCCACCTTGAGGCGCCCGTAGAGCGAAATCGGGCGGAGCGGGGTCTCCTCGGTGCATTCGATACCCTGCTCGCCAATGCCGTAGCCCGAGTTGGTCGTCGGGTAAATAATTTTTTGGTCCGCGCGGCGGAGTTCTAAGATATTTTTGATCCCGTCGCGTGTGGTGGTGGTCGCATCGTCCGGGAAACGATCCGAAACCGGAGCGCCGGTGAGACAGGCGAGCGGGATGATGACGTCCGCACCATCGAGTTCGCGCTCCATCAGTTTCCGATCGCGGGCGTCTCCGCGGATCACGGTGAGATGGGAATTGCCGATAACATCGAGGAGCGGCGCCTGTCCATAGCGAAAATTGTCAATGACCGTCACCGTGTGCTGCCGGGACAGGAGTTGCGGCACCAGGACCGACCCGATATAGCCAGCTCCGCCGGTTACCAGAATCTTCATAGAGATAGTTTACGTAAGAATGTTACCGATGTCATTCCGATATGCCTCGAAAAATTCGCGGTGCTTTTGGATTGTCGGGTGTTTTCCTCGAATGAGGCGACCGAGAAATTGCATTGGCTCCTTCGCGTCAATCGCGTGAATCTCCGCCCAAACATCGTGCGACTGCTGGTAGCCGTCAATCTCCTCCCGGAAATCGCCGCGCAGCGTATCGCGGACGCCGCGATCCTGGCGATTGACCGGATCGCCCACGTGCGCCGCGAGGCCGCGCGTGAACATGAGGCGCTGGAATGCGAATGAGGCGTAGATATCATCGAAGCGACCGGCAAAGGGCCAGAGAATCGGAAGCCCGAAGAGCGCGGGAGCATAGACGGTGTTCTGCATGTTGTAGGGGGACCAGACGTTTTCCAGCGCGTAATTCTTTTCGCCGATCGAACGGAGCGGCGTTCGCGCGGGCCAGACGAGCCGCGTCATCGCGTCCATATCTGGATCGCCGAGCGAGATCCCCTGCCAGAGCGCGACCTTCTCCGGCGCGCGGGGTTCTGATTCCCGGACAACGGTTCTCGTCTCCCCGCGGAAGGGATACGGAAACCCGCGGGGGAAAATCTCTATTGGAGCATCGGAAGGGGCGAGATAATTATGCCACGCGGCGCTCGCGGCCGAATCGGCGGCGACCGCCTCTCTCGCCACCGGCTCGGTGAGCACCCGATACCATGTCGCAAAATAGTCGGGAGCGGGAATGTTATCGTCATCAACCGAGAGAATGAAATCCGGCGCGAGTTCAATCGCGCGGAGCCACGCGGCAGGGCGGCGGCGCGGCGTCCGCCAGCCAATGATCGAACTGATGGCGAAGCGTTCCTGGTCTTTCGGTTCCTGGTACTCGACGCGGCATTTGAATTTCGAAACATCGAAGGGTTTTGAATGTATGTCGCCGGCAATCACGAAGGCAACGTCCTTGAATGGGGACTTTGCCGCGAGTTCGTCAAAGGGAAGATACCCTTTCTCGCCGTTTATCGTTGTTCCGATCACAGCTAATTTCACCCGCTTAACTTTTTCCATATTAATAATTCATACCATCAGAGGTTACCACCGCAACGTTTTTTGCGACATAGATGTTCTGAATCGAAAAAGTTAGGCGGGTTCATGGCTTCCAAATTCTGGAAACATTCTCACATTCTGCAGAATGTGAGAATGTTATATCGCGCCTTTGGCTTTCATGTCGGCTTCGATCCAGCGATACAATCGCGCGATTCCTTCTCGGAGCGGAACTTCGGGCCGCCAGGCAAGCCGGGGATCAATCTCCTGAATTTCGTCGGCTTTTCTCTCGGTGCCACTCGGGCCTTTCAAGTTATATTCCTTCCGCAGCCCGCCGCCCGCCGCCTCGATCACGCAGTCGGCAAGGTCGTTCACGCTCACGAATTCGTTTGAACCTATGCGCACGGGCTCACGGATGTCGCTCGCCATCAGAGCGCGAATGCCGCGAACCACATCCTCAACGTAGAGAAAACTCCTCCGCTGGGTTCCGTTACCCCAGATTTCGATCGCATCGCGCCCCTCTTTTTTCGCAAGAATCGCTTTGCGGCAAAGTGCCGCGGGCGCGCGCTCTTTCCCTCCCTCATACACGTCATGCGTTCCGTAGATGTTCTGCAATCGCCCGATGCGCGTTTCGAGTCCGAAGTCCTCGCGGAAATACTGCGTCATCTTTTCCGAAAACAATTTTTCCCAGATATGCCCGTCGCCGAGGACGGACGCTGGCTTGGTGTCCGCGGCGGCAACGGCGAAGGACGAGGAATAAAAATATTTCTTCACTCCCGCGTCGCGCGCGGCCATCAGGAGATGGGTATTGACGAGCACCGAGAGCATGCAGAGCGCCTTGTTCTTTTCAATGAACGCAACCCCGCCGATATCCGCCGCGAGGTTGTAGACCTCGTCCATCCCATGGGCCGCGCGGTAGCAGTTTTCTTTCAGCGAAAGGTCGAGCTGGAGATTCTCGGCTTCAGGAAAACGCTGGCGCCATTCGTTCGGACTCCGCCGTCCCACCGCGCGCACGGAATAGCCGCCGGCGAGAAGCGACTTTACCAGATGCCCCCCGATGAGGCCGCCCGCGCCAGCGACGAGAATTCTTTTCCCAGAGTTACCCATGGACGAGCGAAAGCCCAATAGATACTACCTTTTCGGAACGCACGGCGTTTCGCTCGCGCTTGCGCCCGGGCCGTTCATACCCGCTCCAGCACCGCAAGGAACGAGGAGCCAAGTGATGCGCCGAGCGGCGTATGGCCGAGCGGGCCCAGGAGCACCGAGAGCTTGTTGAAGATGCGCGGGAAATGCTTCTCAAAGACCGGCGGGAAGGGATGGATGTGCCAGTAGACCACGTAGCGGAGCGCGAATCCGTACCGCGCGGCCGAGCGTTGAATCTCCTGCGGCGTGTGCTGGCGCCGCACCATGAGCGAGGGATAGGAACTGAATTTCTTCGTCACCGTTTCACGCCATTCCCTGTCGTTCACGGCGCGGCGGAGGAACAGCGATGCGGCGCGCGTTGTCTCATCGGCTACCTTCGGAATTGCCGAATAGGGAAGACGGCTGAACTCCCCGCTCGCTCCGTACTCATCAATGAGTTTTGAAAATTCGTGGGACGCGGCAAGATCGCTCGTGTAGGTGTTGAGGGAAGCGAGATTGAAAAACTTATTTCTGCATTCCACAAGCGCGCGCCCCTTTCGCGGGATCACCCGCGCGAGAAACCGGAGTAGTTCATCGTCGGTGGCGAGGTATTCGAGGAGCCCGAGGGCGGCCGCGTTCCGAAACGATCCCCGGGGCGCGCGGAAGGCGTCGAGGTCCGTTGCACGGAAGGTCTTTGCCGGGTCGGCGTTCGGCAATGCGCGCTTGACGTTGGCTCGCGCGAGCGCGATCATTTTTTCCGCGATATCAATGCCGGTTGTCGGAATGTTCCGCCGCAGGAGTTCGATCACGAGTTCCCCCGTGCCGCAGCCGACATCGAGGAACGGGCCTCTGATCTTAAGCCGCTTGATTTCGCCGAGCGCGAGCTCCATGCGCACACGGTTCGACGGATATTTCCGGTACTCGGCGCGCGGATCGTAGGTGCGCTCGAACCACTCGCCGGCGACGGTGTTGAAAAAATCGCGCGTGAGGCGCTTCTGCTCCGCGGGGGCTGTTTTGGCGCGACGCCCCGTCATGGTGTTCGCTCTGCTCCGCCTTCCATGTCATTCGTATCATACCGCGGAATGCGGAGCGGGTCATCGGCTGCGGAAAGATCGCGGACCTCGAGCGTCACGCCGTAGCGGAACCCCTCGGCCGCAAGAATATGTGCCGTTTCCTCCGTAAACCGACCGTGCGGATAGGAGAACATCGCGCTCTTCCGGCCGAGGACCGCGGCGAGCGCGGCGTTGCCCCGCCTGATCTCCTGCTCCTGTTCCGCCGCCCCGAGCGTATCGAGCGCGGCGTGGCTCATGGTGTGCGCCCCGATGGTCATGCCAGCCTGATCCATTTCGCGCACCTCGTCCGCATCCATGAAAAATGCCTTGACGAACGCTGCCTCATCGGGAACGACCGATGCCAAGGCGTACCGGATGAACCCGAGGCGTTCCGCAAGCGGCATGCGGATCAGCGTCTCTTTCAAATTCGCGGTGAGAACGTCGTCAAACCGACGCTTCGGATTCATCGGCTCGCGCCGATCCACCCTGACGGCGCCGCGCGCGTGCCGTTCGAGCATCGCAATCAGTTCTTCGGTTGAGCGCCGGGATAGGAGGACGTGGAGCGCATGGGACGGCGGCATACGGCGCTCGGCAAGGGGCATACCGAGAACGAAAAACGTCCCGGGAATCCGATGCTCGCGGAGCAGCGGGAACGCCACGCGGTAGTGCTCGGCCAGTCCGTCGTCAAACGTGAGCGCGAAAAATTTGCCGGGCTCGCGGCGCGCCGCAATGGCGTAGAGCTCCTCTACGCTGACGGGTTCATGGGTGCGGAGGAGCGAGCGCACCTGTTCTCGAAAGCGCTCAATGGTGCAGGGATGGATGCCGCGATCCCCTTGCTCGCGGATATAGTGGTAGTTGACAATGCCCTGATTCATAGGGTTCATAGGGTTTCCAGGATCCGCGCGGCCATGCGCTCGCCGGCGCGCCCGTCACAAACGTGACACTGCTTGCGCACCAGCCGTTCACGGCCAGCCGCGTCACATTCCGGATGTTCAAGGTACCGGTTGATCCACGCGAGAAGCGAATCCCTATCGGATACCACGCGGATCCCCCCGGTCGCAAGGGCATTTTGGTAATGCGTCATGCCGTAGTACTGGATGGGCGACTCCGAGCGCTTCGGGATGCGAACCAGATCGAAATTGACGTTGATCACGGGGCGGTCAAACACCGCAGCGTCAACCGACAAGCTCGAGGTATAGCACACGACCACGGCGGCATGGGCAAGCGTATCGCGCAGGCGCGCCAAATCCCGTTCGTCCATATCCCAGTCGCCCCCCCGCTCGCTGCCGAAACGCTTCCCCGGGATGTCGTAGATGAGCCAGGGACGCCGCTCGATCTCCCGGCGATCCACCGCATCGTTCGGCTGGAAGCGGACGAGCAGGGCCGCGTTCGGAATTGCGCCCTCTTCGATCCATCCGTGGAGTAGATCAATCATCGCCCCGTCGGCGCGCGCGGAGTAACGGCCGTTCGGGGCGAACACGATGATCCGGCGCTCCGGCGCAATGCCGAAGGCCGCGGCAAACGCCGCCCGGGCGCGCGGGACAGTCGTGCGGTAATAATCGTATTGGGGAATACCAACGAGAGTAATCCGCTCCTCCGGCATATCGGCGTGCGCCACGGCCTCGTCGCGAACCAGCGCGTTGAAGACCAGTAAGCGATCCGGGAGCAGGCGGATCATGCACCGCGCCGTTACCTTGTCCCAGGAATTGATGAAGCCAATCGTCGGTATGCCCAGGCGCTTGGCTTCGCGGAGAATCGAAATTTCAAGATCATCGAAGAGATGCGCGAGGAAGATGAGTGACGGTTTTCTATCCCGCAGCACCCGCTCGACGTTCCGATCGGTTACCACATGAGCGTCGAGAGAACGCGCGATACCCCTGACGAACGGCCGGGCGAGCAGGCGGTTGGCGGCGAGATTCATCGCATACCCCAGCGCGCTCCCGCCGTCGGCGCGTCGGAGCGTCCGCTTCAAATCCATGGTCGCCGTCCTGATGAGATGGAATTTCAGCATGCTGAAGAACCGCTCGGCGAGTCCCCGCGGTTCGGGCGAGAGAACCTCGTAGGATATGCGCGGATGGACGATCTCCCGCTCGTAGTAGGCCTTCCGGTCTTCCGACGGCACGAGGCATACGAGCGCGACATCCGGATCGCGCAAGAGTGCCGTCGCCACGGACGTCCGCAGGATGTTCTTGGCCTCGACCGCCTGGAAAATGGTGATGAAGATTGTTTTCATTTCGCCGTGCCGCTCGCCGCAGCGCACGCGGCGACCATGCGCCGCCATGCCTCGCCATCGGTGGACGGCGAGAATTGCTCGACCACGCGCGCCCGCTCGGCTCGATCGAGCGCTGGCTGCTCGAAGTATTGATTGATGAGCCGCGCGAGATCGCGGGGACTCTCGGCCAAACGGACGGCGCCGGTGTCAACGATGTACCTGTTATATTCGTAGCCGTAGACGATTCGCCGCCAGTCGGGAAACGCAACATTGATGACCGGCCGGTCGAACAAGCAGGCCTCGAATGCAATGGTCGAGGCAAAATTCACCACCACATCGGCATAGCAGAGCGTGGCGGTAAGATTCGCCGAGTCATCCTCGTCCATTTCCACCTTCCCTCCCTTGGTCTCGCGGCTCGCGCGCTCAATATGCACGCCGCGTCGGTTGAAAAACTCGCGGTAGTAATCCATCGCGTCGTTCGGATGGATGCGTACGAGGATGTTGGGATCGCCGACGATCGCGCCCTGTTCCTTGAGCCGGATCAAATCCGCAACGAATGCTCTCCTCGGCGGATAATTCGCGGGGGTCGGTCCGGCCCACACCAGGGTTTTCTTCCGGGGATCGAGACCTTTCGATCGGAGAAACGCCTCGCGCGGCGGAAAGTCAGATGCCGCCCGATCGGTGAAGTAATGATCGAACCGGAGCGAGCCGACCACGAAGATCTGATCGTCGCGGTAGCGGTGCAGGGTCATCGCCTCACTCCTCATGCGCTCGTTCCACACGGCGAGGAAATCGGTCTTCCGCATCATCTTGCCGTTCGACGTCAAATTGTCGTAGTTGATGTCGATGGCGATCGTGGCGAGGCCGAGTTTCCTGGCGCACATGATCATCTCGGCTTCAAAGGGTTTGAATCCCGGGGTTGCGGCGATGAGGATGCGGGGACGGTGCTCTTCCACAAGTTTGCGAAAAGCGTCAGGCGGACGAATCCAGGAGAGCTCGAAGCGCGTGAGCCGATCCATCGCAAAGAAGCCTCGCGGGAAGAGAACGCGCATGCGCATCAGAACTTTCCGCGGCCACCAGTGGGGCCGCCGGTAAAAAAATTTCATGTAGACCAGGTGATCGAATTCCCGGGTCAGCGGAACCCGGATGAACTTATCCATCACGTTCCAAAACCGCGGATACGCGAGCGGCAGGCGCTCGTACGTCACCTGCGGGTGCTCGCAGTATCCGTCGCGGCGGGCTGATGCAGCGTCAATGCCGGGCGTGATCACGACGACGCGAAACCGTTCCGCCAGAGCCGGCAGAAATTTCCCGCGGAGCATGCTCGCGTAATTATGATGTTGGGCCAGGGCGAGAAAGACGGTTTCCATGGTGTGCTTCGGTTGCCCCGGTCAGGGCGCGCGGCGCTTTGGTCTGCCGTTCGGTTCATTGCCTGACGTTTTCCCAGCGTTGGTTCGGCGCCGGGCCAGCAGGTATTCGGCAATTTCGAAATCAAAATCCGTATCAATGTCAATCCAGGGCTCGGTGATGAGGAGCGGCAGAACCGTATCGCCGATGACGGATCGTTTTTCCACGAGCGTCCGGTACCGCACGATCCCGATATTGGCATTGGTGGCATATACCTTCGGCAGGAGCTGGCGAGGCGTGTTGACGTGTTCGGCAATGCCCGCATCGCGGAGGAACGGCACCATGAATTCGCCTTCGGGCCGCCACATCTTATGGGGGGTCTTGTCGGGTTCGTGGACCGAGCGGACGCTGTCGGCCTCGGGATGGCGCTCGAGCAGTTCAACGGCGCGATCAATCTGTGCGGGCGTGCGGAGCGGCCCGGTCGGCCGGAGGTGTACCACGATGTCGGGACGATAGCCCTCTTCCCACTCCAGCCACGCCAGGCAATGCGCGAATACCGGATAATCCGGGGTGAGATCCTGGGCGAATTCGACCGGACGCAGAAACGGCACCTCGGCGCCGTACGTGCGCGCAATGGCCGCGATTTCCGCATCATCGGTCGAAACAATGACCCGATCAATGGAGGCCGCTGCCTGCGCGCTCCGGATGCTGTACGCAATCAAAGGCAGTCCGCCGAGGAGGCGAATATTTTTTCTCGGTACACCTTTGGATCCGCCGCGGGCGGGAATGAGGGCGATGATTTTTTTGCCGTTATACATTATGGAAAAACCAATTCGTTATACACGCGTACCGATACACGGTTCTACTCATCCGGTATGCTACCGTTTCACAGTATAGGGAACTTGTCAATAATTCGTTGCGCCGCGTATCTATTCCCGTCGAGCGTACCGAAACGCTGCTCAAGATTTCTATTCCTCTTTTGGATACCGGGGCGAATCCTTTCGGCCTCGGTGAGGATCTCGGCAAGGGATTGGCCGCGCCAGACAATGCCCAACCCGAGCATCTCGATACAGCGGTTATTGAAATAAATCTCCGGGTCATCGGCAGGGTCAAAATCAGGAACCACGAGGGGCGTCCCGCTCAACTGGGAAAGCCACACCGAACCCCAGCCGGAACGAGCGAACTGGAACTTTATCTTGGGATTCGCGATCACCTGCGGAAGCCGCCGCTCGCTCTTCGGGACGGCACCCAGATTATTCGCATAGAGCTTCAACCCGAGCGTCTCGGCTTCGCGATACAGCCGCTCCAGGCCCGGGATGCCGGTCACGGTGACGTAGATCCCCTCGGCCATCGGCGCATGGTCGGGAGACGGGGAGGGAATGGTCGGAGGAATCGCCTCCTCGACCGGATAGCGGCGTGAACGACCGGGAAGATAGGAAAAGGTTGACGGCTCGGCAAGTCCGTGCCATGCGGCATCCCGCTCAATCGCACTGGCGATGCGCATCGCCTCCCGGACCAGCGTGCGGTCAACCGCAATGCGCGATGCCGGTTCTCCTAGAACGTGCTCGAGAATCTCGGAGATGTACCCGAAGGTCGCATTCGCAATCGGTGCCACCCCGTAGCGCAGGCGCGGAGCGCGGCTGACCTCCATGGCATAGTCAACATTCGCGATTGTCCTGGCCTCGCCGCTCAACGTTTCTAGCTCCAGGGAGCCCCTAAGGTGCGCATGGGCGCGGGCGCTCGCGGCCGCGAAGGTATCAACCCAGATGCGGAGCGCTTCGGCGTAGGCGGTATCGCCGCCGTAGAACACCGAGGAAAGTATGGCGCCGAGCGGCGCATCCAGGAAGAGCTCGCCCGGATGGGCGCGGTCGTAGTCATGGAATTCCTCAGTCATCACCCGCCGCTGCTCTTCGCCGTAGACCAAGGGAACGATGGTCCCCCAGCGTTCCAGACCCCTCGTTTCGCGTTCACGATTGACCGCAATGGCAAGCTCGGTCGTACGGAGGTACGGCCCCGTTCCGTAGGCGAAATTCGTAACCATGAAACGCATACCCGGTAGTACAACAGTCGGTGAAAAGGTTACAGGGGGCAGAAATGATCTGCGGGGCCCCGTACTACAACCGCGGTTGTGGTACGGGGCGAGGCCGGAATCACATGCCCGAGAGCACCGGGTGTCGTACTACCGGGCGTACGCTACGCGATCGGACGATCCTCCCAATTTTGCACCCACTCGCTGCCGACGCGGCTGGCGAAGCGACCGCGATAGTAATCACGATTTAACATCTCGACCCAGGTCAGGGGACGCTCGGGCAAGCCGAGCATGATCTTCCATGCAGGAATTTCTTCCTCCACTTCGGCCTTCTGTTCCCCGCGGCTCATGCGGTTGAAGCGCGCCAACTCCCGCAGGAGTTCGGGGGTAATGGATACGGGACCGTCCTTCGTATCGCCCGCCGGAAGAATGGTGAAGTGCCGTTCCACATAGTCGGCGCCGAGCAGGATCGCGACCTTGGCCGCGGCAATGCCGTCCCGCGCGACGAGCGTATGATCCGACCAGCCGACTTCCGGCGCAAACTGGCGGAGCCACTCGATGCGCGAGAGATTCGCCATAGCGAGCGTATTCGGATAGCTCGTGACGCAATGCAGGAACGCGTAGGGCTTGCCGGATGAGCGCAGAATCTCGACCGCTCTCTGGATTTCATCGTCCAGGGTCGCGCCGGTGGAAACGATGAGACGATCGAAGGATTTGACGAGCTCCCCCAGCATGGGGAAACTCGCGCAGTCATAGCTCGGCACCTTGACCGTTTTCTCTCCCTCAGCCCAGGGGAGCGAGACGGTGAGCGGGATGCGCGAACGCGAGAAAACCGCAAGCATGGGCGCTACGCTGACGCGGCGGCATTCGGCGACAAAGAAACGATAATCGTCCTCGGCAAGATCGAGCGCGGAGAGCCGCGCCCGTTCGGCTGCGAACGGCCGCTTGATTACTTTTTGCACCCCGTTGGCCCCAACCATGCCGTTCTCGAACCGCTCGCGGGGCACCAAATCAGATGCGAAGATGACCTGACCTTTTACCATATCGGCTCCCGCGTCTTTGGCTGCGGCGATCATCTCGGAGAGAATGGCGCGATCTCCATTATGGTTCTGACAGACCTCAACAATGAGCTTGGCCATAGTATTGCTACAAACGCTGATACGAAATATGTTTCACCTTGGCGATCTCTTCGGGCGCATAGATCCCCCACCCGTCCATGAAGAGCGACGGACGCTTGGTGCGCGCGAGCAACCGGCGGATCGGCAGATTCTTCCAGGCCGGATTGTTGTTCATGACCACGGCCGCGTCAACGCCGCGCACCGCGGCCGCCGCGCCGGTGGCATACTGGATCCGGAAACGGCGCACCGCGCGCGGATTGACTGCCGGATCATACCCCCGTACGCGCACTCCCCGCCGTATCAACATCCGCGCAAGATCAATCGCGGTGGAGCCGCGGAGATCCGACGTAACCGGCTCGCCCTTGAACGCGAGGCCGATCAGGCACACCCGGGAACCCTTGATCGGACGCTTGCGCGCCCGGAGGAATTGGAAAATACGCTCGGCGAGCGCGTCCACCATGACGTCGCTGATGCGCCGCGCGCCGCTCGCCAAGATGGGCGTATAGCCCTTTTCGCGGGCGCTCGCAATGAAGATGAACGGATCTTTTTTTAGGCAATACCCTCCCACGCCGGGACTCGGCATCGGTACCTGGGAACGTCCATAGTCGCGATTGGCTGCGGCGATGACCTTATGCGTATCGATCCCCCAGCGCGCCGCGATGAGCGAGAGTTCGTTCGCGTAGGCGAACATCACGTCGCGATACGTATTGTTGACGAGCTTCACAAGTTCCGCCTCTTCGAGCGTATCGAGGATGATCGAGTAGCTCGTAATGGCGTTAAAAATGTTGGCCGCAATTTCCGCAGACGTCCGGTCAACGCCGCCGATGACCTGGGGCAGCCGCTTGAGCTCCTCGAGCGCCCTCCCTTCCACGGTCCGCTCGGGGGCAAATGCGACGAAAAAGTCGCGCCCGGCGGCGAGCCCCGATGTGCGCTCCAGTATCGGCATCACCACGCGGCGGGTCGTGCCGACCGGAACGGTTGAACGCAGCATCACCATGTCGCCCTGTTTCAAGACGCGCCCCACCGTTCGCGCAGCCGCTTCCAGCGGCCCGAAGACGGGTTTATGATCCGCGCCCACCGGCGTCCCCACCGCGATGATGTACATGTCGCAGCGGCTCGCAGTATCGAATCCGTTGACCACTTCCAGGCGGCGACCGACGTGATCGCGGAGCAGCTCCGGCAAGCCGAGCTCATAGAAATGGGGGATCCCCCGGCGGAGCGTCGCGCGCACCGATGCATCCGCATCGAACCCCCGCACGTGGAATCCCCGATCCGCGAGCGCCGCGGCCAGGGTGAGGCCGACGTATCCGAGACCGACCATCCCGATCTGGCGGAATCGAATTTCGCTATTCCGCCAGATGTCAAAGAAATAGATGACGTCGAGCACGCGGCGGCGCTCGTCAACCATGATGATGTGGCGGATCTTGTCGCGCCGCCATTTTTCGCGTCGAATTTTTGCAATCGTGAGTTCGAGAATTTCTGCGGTTGGCAGGCGCCCCACGATGACGAACGGCTTCGCGTTCATCGCCACGGCGACCGGGTGTTCGAGCGTGGCGCCGTGCTCGATGGCGCGGCGGAAATCGCCATCGGTGACGACCCCAAGGAGATGGCGCGCCGCATCGGTCACAAGCACGATACCCGCCGGCACTGCCGCATCGAGCCGGGGCGATCGCGTCATGACTTCCATGGCGGCGCGGATCGTCGCGGTCGGCGGAACGGAAATTTTCTGAATTTTTTTATTCTGCATGGATCACGGCTTCCGGTTCTCCCTTCCCCCCGATTCCATCGCTACTATACCACGGCCCGACCGCGGATCACGCCGCGCATTCCGAACGCTTTTTCGAATGCTTTCCCGCACCCCCCGAGCATACTACTCCTCCAGCGCCGCGATCCGTTAGGGAAGGGAAGGGGAAAAGAGTGCGGGCATCCCGCCATCACCAGGCGCTCCAGCCGCCGTCTACCACGAGATTGGCGCCGGTCATGTAGCGGGAAGCGTCGGAGAGGAGAAAGAGGAGCGCGCCGTTGAAGTCGTCGCGCCGCGCCATGCGCCCGAGCATGGTGCGACTTTCATACTTTTTGACGAACGCCGGCGGCTGTCCGGCCCGGACGCCGCCCGGCGTCAACTGGTTCACGCGGATCTGGAACGGCGCCAGGTACGAGGCGAGTGCGCGGGTGAAGTTCCCCATCGCGCCCTTGGCCGTTGCGTAGGCGATGGACTTGAACTGTCCCCTCGGATAAATACGATTGTCGGGCGCGGTCTCGCCGTAGAGCGACCCGATGTTGACGATCACCCCCGCGCGCCGGCGCCCCATTGCGGGCATCACGGCCTTCGTTACGATGAACGCGCCCGTAAGCCCGACATCAAGCTCCTTCCGCCAGAGATCAACGGGGTAGCGCTCGTAGGGCGAGAATTGCGCCTGCGGGTTACCGCCCTCCACCTTGGGATTCAGAGCCGCGTTGTTGACGAGCGCGTCAATCCGGCCAAAGCGCCGGATGGCGCGGCGCACCGCATCGCGCACGGCCTCCTCATCCGTGATATCAACGGGGAGCGCGAACGGCCGGCGGCCGGTGCGGCGACGCACCTCATCGGCTTTGGCGCGGAGGACGGATTCATCGGCAATGTCGAAGATCACCACGCGCGCTCCGGCGCGGGAGAGGAATGTCGCATACTCCATGCCGAGCATGCCCGCGCCGCCGGTGATGAGGATCACGTTCCCGCGCACCGAAAAAAGTTTTTCCTGCACCGTCGCCATATTTGAAAAACATCAGAACGCCACGATCCGCTTGCGGCGGCTCGCTTCCTTGGCCCGGAGGCACATCTCTAGTACCGCGCGACCGGAGATTCCGTTACTTTCGGGCTCTTCCGTGCGCCGGACGCAGCGTATGAAATCGCGTGCTTCCGCGAGGTACATCTGGTTCCGCTCGAATCCTTGGGGAAGCGGGACTGACCGAACCTTGCCGTTGCCGCTTACGATGCAAAGGGTCCCGGCATGATAATCCCACTCGATACGGCCTTGGGATCCGAAAATTTCGAGCCGCTTTTCCGGGGGACGCGCGAGGTAATCGAGATGGATCGAAACCGCAGGGCATTGCTCCAGGGAGAATACCATATCGGCTGTGTCGTCAACGTCGAGGTCAAGGAGTCCGCTCGCCCCCACACGCGCCATGACCGATCGGGGCTTCCCGAAGAGCCAGAGTGCGATATCGAAATCATGGCTCTGGGTAAGCGTCACGCCGCCGCCGAGGTCGCGCCGTGCAGCATAGCTCTTCCGGTAATTCTCCCACGGATGCCAGTTCGGCAGATACTCGCCCGTGGTGAATCGTGCGGCGTACACGGTGCCGAGCGATTTTTTCTCGAGCAGGCGCTTGATGGCAATCAAGTGCGGATGATACCGAAAATGATATCCGACAAAAAGAATGCGCTCCCGTTTCTCGGCCTCACGGATGAGGGTGCGGACGCCGAGGAGCGAATGTGAAATCGGCTTCTCGATGAAGACGTGAGCGCCCCCGCGGATCGCCGCCAGAGCCGTCGGCGCGTGCAAACTCGTCGGGTTGCAGATGAATACGGCGTCGGGTTTTTCGGCAAGGGCGGAGGCGAGATCATAGAACACCCGCGGCCGGTATGTTGCAAAAAATTCACGCCGGGGTTCGTCCATGCGGCGCCGGGATCGAACCACGGCAAGCTCCCGCACGCCGAGTTCATGGAGGTTCCGGAAATGGCGGCGGCCGATGGAGCCCGTCCCGACAATGAGGATGCGCATGGCCATCAAACGGAGCCGAGTTCCCCGAGACGCCGCGAGGCCGTATCGAGGTCATCGGAATCATCAATGTCAACGGCCTTGCGGGCGTCAATGATAACCCCGCGGATGTCCGGGCCGTAAATCCGGCCCGCGCGAATGAACTTCGCGCGTGTCGCGTCAACGAGGCCATTCTGCCAGTAGATATTCTGGGGGAGGAGCTGACGCGGCACGTCGGTGCCGAGCACGGGAAAATGCTCGGTGGGAAGGAGCGGATCCATGCGGGCGCTCGCTACATCCACGCGCCACATCTTGAAGGGATTATGAGCGGGAATGGAGACGGTGCGCGCCGAATCGCAGCCGGTATCGAGCATCAGCCGGATTACACGGTCAATATCCTCGCCGGTGCGCAACGGCCCGGTGGGGCGCAGGTTCACGATAATCTCAGGCCTCCAGCCGCGCATAACCTCGAGCCAGTCAAGCGCATGACACATGAATTCAAGATCCGGCGAATCGTCGCGCGAAAATTCCTTCGGCCGCAGGAACGGCGCATCCGCGCCGTACGAGCGCGCCACTGCGGCAATTTCGGCGTCATCGGTGCTCACGAGGAACGCGTCCAGCAGTTTCGATTGCTGGGCCGAACGGATGGAATAGAAGATCAGGGGCTCCCCCAGCACCGGAGCGAGATTTTTCCGCGGAATGGATTTTGACCCCCCGCGCGCGGGGATGATGCCGAGGACATTCACCGAATGTTGGGGGGCGAGCGTATTCATGCTTCGCGCACGGGTTCAGGCCCTACGCCGTTCATGAGGAACGGATAGGCCGCGAGTTTTGCAAGCGCAATCCGGAAATGACGATAGTCATCGAGTTGGCCCTGCCATATCTCGGGAACCCAGGTAACTTCGCGATCGCGCGGCAAGTACTGCGCCAGTACCCGAAACGCCTCGGCAAACGGGACATCGCCTTCGCCGATCTGGAGTCCTTCCTTGTGCGAGCCGCGGCCGTCGGCAATGTGAAGATGACTCGCGATGGGCGCGGCTTTTTTCAGGTATTCAAGGTAATCAAGGCCGTGATGCGCCGTGTAGAGCCAGGCGTGCGAAAGATCCAGGCACATGCGGTATCCGAGGCGCCCGCAGAACTTCACCATCTCATCGGCGTCTCCGAACACATTGCAATGCCACAATCCGGAAAAAAACCACCCGAACGGCGGAAGGTTTTCCGGGAGGATCTCGACGCCCGCGGTATCGAGCCGCCGGAACGCCTCCTCGGCGCGCTTGAGCAAAACGGCGTGATCCGCATTCGGTTCCAGGGACATGCCGCCGACATGGATCACGACTTTCGGCGTCCCCGTAAAGTTCCCCGCGATTTCTCGGGTCTTCTGGATCGTCCGCTGCATGACGCGGATGGAATCCTCCCAGAGTTCGGGGTCAACAGCCGCGAGATCCACAACTTTTCCCCCGAAGTATTCCGGCGCGTGCACCACGAGCCCCTGCGGATAGCGCCGGGACGGATCGAATGCAACATCCAGGTCCCCGTACGAGCAATGGAATTCAAAGAATTTCGGCCGGGGACGGATCTCGGAAAGCCGGTCGAGTTCGCGGAATCGCGCTTTCAGTCCCCACGCGGACGAAAACGCGGGAAGCGTTGCCGGCGCCTTCGCGATGCGGCCGAAATCCGATTCCGCGAACATCTCGTCGGCCGGGATGGCGCGGCGCGCCCGCCGGCCGACGAGTTCATACAGCCGCTGGGGCGAGACGCCGCTGCCCGGACTCTTCGCCGTCACCATCGCGCGCGTGATGATCGCGCCCGCCGGAATATCGGAGGAGGCGGCCAAACTCTTGCGGAGCGTTAGGCGATTTGCGACTTCGCCCCGCGATATGCGGCGAACCGGAACGCCGAAGGCGGCTTCGTACTCGCGAATGCCTTTCACGAGCGCGGCGAATGCGGCGGGCTCGAGCGAGGCCGCGTGGTCCGGCCCGACGAGCGTCCGATCAAGCGTGATGTGCCGTTCGATCACCGAGGCGCCGAGGGCAACGGCGGCGATGGTGTTCAGAATGCCGAGTTCATGGCCGGAATAACCGACCGGAACGCCGTACCGCGACTTCAATTTTGAAATCATGGCTAGGTTCAGGGTGTCGGCCGAAGCCGGATAGGTTGACTGACAGTGGAGGAGCGCAAAGGTTGCGCGACGGCGATGCAGGAACGCCGCGGTTTCATCAACTTCGTCCCGTGTCGCCATGCCGGTCGAAAGCACGAGCGGGGTTCGCTCCTTGAGGAGGCGCTCAATCAGGGGAAAATTGATGAGGTCGGCCGACGCGACTTTGTAGAGGGGCGGGGAAAATTCGGAAAGAAAATCAACCGACGGTTCATCGAATGCAGACGCGATGGCAATCACGCCAAGCCCCCGGGCATAGCCGAAGAGCTCGCGGTACGCATCGCGCGAGAGTTCAAATTCCTTCAGGAGCGGGATCAAGTATTGGAACGATTGCTCCTGCAACTCGGGATGTTCGAGAACGTCGGCCTGATAGGTCGCGGGAAGGTGCCGGATCTGGAATTTCACCGCGTCAGCTCCGGCCGCATGCGCCGCGTCAATCAACTGCTTGGCCCGTTCCGCGCTCCCGTTATGGTTGACGCCAATCTCGGCGATGATGAACGCGGGTTCGCCCGGGCCGATGCGCCGGACTCCGGCATGGATCAGGGCGGGATGGGGCGCGACCACATGACGCCAGCGCATGGCGGCGCGATTTTTGATGCGGCGCAAAATCAGCCGGCGCGTGTCCGGCTTGAGCAATGATCGGAATCGCCGTCCCCATGCGGTCATGTAGCCCAGAAATATCACTCCTTACTACCCTTCCGGAGCATCGGGGGTTTTCCGTTCCCCGGCGGATTCGCGCACGAAAGCCGCGCGCTCCGCGACAATGCGCGCCAGCCGCTCACACGACTTCGCATCCGTGCGCCAGCACTGCTCCCGGACAATGCGCTCGCGCCCGGCCGCATCGGTCTCGGGATGTTCCCGACACTGCCGGAGAGCGGCAACCAATTCCGGTTCGCTCCGAACCCGCCGCGCGCCGCCGGTTGCAAGGATATTCGCAATGTGCTCGGCTCCGTACTCGTAGATCCGCCCTTCCTCCGGAAGATCGCGCGGATAGAAGTCAATGAGCAAAACCGGCTTTTGGAAAAGCGCGGCATCAATGATCGCGGTCGAGGGACCGCATACCGCGACATCGCACCACGCGAGCGCATTCACCAGCCGCTCATCATCCTCGGGCGCGAGTTCCCGGTCATCCACGCGCCCCGATTGAAACTCGTGGCCGGGCCTATCATAGACCATCCTCGGGGGTTTGACGAAGTCGCCGAGATCTACCGATGCCGCAGGAGGAAAACGAACCAACGTGGTAATGCCTTCGGTCTTGTCCAAGAGCCCAATGACGTACGGGTCCACGATATTCCTCTCCAAGCGGTAGTCGCAGATTGGGAAATAGAGGACGAGTTTCGTATTGAGCCCGACGCCGATGTTCCCGAAAAACTCCGACCGACCCATTGTTGGTCCTCGGAGGTAGCGATCGTAATGGGGAATTCCGACCACGCTCACCGCGTCCGGCGCTATGCCGTGGTAACGTGCGGCCTCGGCTTTGATGATTTCGTTGTGGACGATGATATGCGGAGGCGCGAACCGCAACGCCCGCGTGGTGAGGTTGTCCCAGGAGCGCACCATGCCGAGGATCGGGTAGCCCCGGCGCCGGGCGTCCTGCATGAGCGCGACGTCGTGCTCGTTTTGAATGTCGGTTGAAAATACCAGCGCCGGCCGGTAGCGATCCAGGAGCGGATAGAATCGTCCGGCCGGGGCAAGGCGGAAATCGAGCCACCGGAACCATCGGACTGCGCGACGCGATTTTCCAACGAGTCCCAACGGAGCATAGAAAAACCAGTAGACGAGGGCGGACTTCCGTTTTCCGGCGAGCGTGCGCCGGCGCCCGATGGCCGCGCGCCGGGTGTCCGGCAGGGCCTCGGCAATGCGCTTGGCGATCTTCACCCAGCCCGAACGCGCTCCCGGTCCGGTAGCAACGCCCTCGAAGCGAACGCCGGGACGGCGGTAGGTCTCTTCGAAGAACGAACGCTTGTAGTCCGGCACGAGCACCACGACCTCGTTCCCCATCGCCGTCAAATGCGAAAGGAACTCGGTGGCAATGATATTCCGAGAAATGAGCGGATGGAAGCTGGTGACGAAAATCGTTGGCATGCCGATACCGTTACTTCCACGCCATGAAGCCGTACCCTTCGGTGTATTCGTCGCTCCGCGCGGCGCGGTGGAAAATCGGGCCGAAGATCGCGGCATGGATCGCGGCGGACTTCCGTCCCAGGCGCGCGAGCAGCCGGAAGAGGAAACGCGGCATGTGCGAACCCGAAACATCGCTATGGATGAGGCGGTCGAAAAATTGGCGCTGCATGGTTTCGTAGACATGCCGCGGGCGGCCGAGGGAACGGACGGAACGCGTGCGAAACCCGCTTTCCCGAAACATCCGATCCAGCATGTAATGCGTATAGCGCAGAAAGTCATAGGGCGCCATATGCAGCTCCATGAGGAACGGCACCGAACCGATCAAGAGGCCGCCCGGCCGCAGCATCCGGTGAATTTCCTTGAGCAGCGCGAGCGGCGCGGGAACATGCTCGAGAACATTCGCGAGGAACACAATGTCGCAGCACTGGTCCCGGAACGGGAGCACTCCGGTAATGTCGCATACGATCGCGACGCCTTCGTACGGGTAGAAGTCAACGCCGACCGATTTCTTGAATCGCGCGAGGATGCCGCGGAAGGGGGAAATGCCCGCCCCGATGTCCACGAGAACGTCATCCTCCGAGCGCTTGGCGATCCCGTCCTGAAAGAACGAAAAATTTTCCCTGCGCCATCGGCTCGAGGCGCCCTCGCCATCCGCCCCCGCTTCGCCGCCCGCGATGAAATCAGCCGGGGGCGACGTAAAAAAAATCTTCCCGCCGGAAACCGGCCACGATCTGCCGCAGCGGCTGCACGCAGGCCCGCCAGCCGCGCCTTCCTGGAGGCCGGCGGCGTCGTTCGGACAGCGGAGCATGGCGAAAAAATCAGGTTCCATGGTCTAGCGCTGACGCTCCACGATGGCGTCAATGAAGGCGCCGGTCCGCTCCCACGAGCGGCCGTCGGCGAATTGAACGAACTCGCGCACGGTATTCTCGTCGCGCTGCCGATCCTCTGCCGTTTGCGGCGTGACCAGGCACCGATTCACGGTCGCCACCAGTTCCTCAAAGCTCTCGGTCAGCGGCTCGCCCGAAAGCGCGATCACGTCGCGCGTCAATTCGCAGGTGCAGAGCGCGCGCTGCTCCGGGGGAAAACCGATGCTCACCGAGGGCGTATGGAAGATGCAGGCCTCGATGACGAGCGTTGATGCAAAATCAATGAGAACATCCGCGTACCGGAGCGTCTCGGTGAGGTTCGTGAGGTCCGCCTCGGTCATTTCCACCTTGGTCCCCTTGGTCGCCTTGTCCCCGAGCCGCATGGTTCCCGCGCGCTCAATCCGCACCCCGAGGACGCCGCGGAACGCCTCGTACGGCGTCCCCTCGTCGAGGGGGTGGAGGCGCACGAGAATGTTCGGATCGCCCGCGAACCCGCCTGCGTTCTTCGTCTCGACGAGCTTCCCCATGAACTCCCCCCGCGACGGGTAGGCCATCGGCGTCGGCGTGGCGTAGACGATGGTTTTCCGCGCGGGATCCAGGTTCTTCGCCCGCAGGAATTCTTCCCGGGAACGGAGCGCCCGCTCCTTCCCGTCGGTGAAGTAGTGGTCGAACTTCAAACACCCCGTTACGGAGACGCGCTCCGGCGCGTAGGCGTGGTGCGCGACGATGTCGCGCTTCATCCGCTCGTTCCAGGCGGCGATGTAATCGGTTTTCCGGATGTGCTTTGCCTGCGAGTACGGATTGTCGAAGCTCGCGTCGATCGCGACCGTCGGGATGCCGAGTTTCTGGGCGAAGAGCACCATTTCGATCTCGAGCAGTGCGTAGATGTACCCCGGCGTCGCGGTGATCATCGCCCGCGGGCGGTACGCCGATACGAGATCGCGGAAGTCCTTCGGCGGGGAGACGATCAAGCGCTCGAGGAACGTGAAAAAACCGGGCGTGGGGAACCATCGCGGAAAAAGCGCCCCGAGGGCGATGAGCCAGCGGAGGCGGCGGGGGTGGCTCTTCCGGTAAAACCACTGCCGGATGATCGAGAAGTGATCGTACGCCCGGATGAACGGCAGCCGGAGGTACGTGTTCATGACCGGCCAGAGGCGCGGGTATGCGAGCTCCGTCTTGATGTACCGGATGTACTCGCTGCGAACGTACCCCTCCCGCGCCGCGAAGTCCTCGTTGAGGTACGGGGAGAGCACGACGACGCGGTACTTCGACGCGAGGTACCGGATGAGTTTCCCCCGGAGGATATTCGAGATGTTCGTGAAATTCGCGATGGCGAGGAACACGGTCGGCCGTTCGTCGTGAACCGGAGAGCTTGCGGGGACGCGATCCATGTCAGGAAGCGGACGGTACGTCCCAGATGTTATCTTTCTTCCATTCGCCATGCTCCTTCCGCCACACTCGAGGATCCCGGAAGGTGTCGGCGATCCGGTCGAACTCCGCTTCGGTCATGCCGACGTACGCGAGCCACCGTGCGAGGTCGCGGGGCTTGACGTGATCATGCTTCCGCACCATGGCGATCCCTTCCTCCCGCGTCATGTGCCCGGCCCGGATGTCCTTCGAGGCATGGTCTGATGCGCGGCCGTAGCCGAACTTGATGTACTTCAAATAATCGTGGACGCCGTTCTCGTGCATGTCATCGAGGTTCGAAAACCTGCGGTACGTCCGGTCGAAGGGCTCGCGCGCCTCCTCCCAGCCGTAGCGCTCCTTCGCCCGGCGGTAGTTCTCGTTCGCGTCCCAATTGATGTAGTTCCCGAGGTAAATCCCGCGCACCCCCACCGCCTCGATTTCCTCCTCGCCCGGGTACTTGGCCCACAGGAGATCCTGCTCGCGGATCCCCTCCTCGGGGCTCACCATGTCGAACCAATCGAACCCGCGGAGGCCATGCTCCAGGCGCCAGTGCGCGGACATCTCGGGAAAGTCATCGAACGAATACATCCCGGCGAGGTCGAGCGTGCCGTGCTCCCCCCAAATGATAAGAGGAATTTTATGCTTCACCGCGATTTGCACGGGATACGTCGCGATGCCGCAGTGGGCGTGCCAGTTCATGTCGCCCATCTTCTTGAAGCAGAGGCGATTCATCTTGATGAGGAGATCCGTGCTCGGCCGGAAGATGATGTGGTCCGCGTCGAAGACGTGCCGCATGCGCTCGAGGTTCCGCTCGGCCTCGGGAAGGTAGTTGTTCCCGTGATAGGTGACCAGCAGCGGCTTCAAGCCGAGGACCTTCGTCGCATAGTGCGTCTGCATGTAGCTATCCTTGCCGCCGCTCACCGGAACGATGCAATCGTAATTGCTCCCGTCCTTGGAGCGGTACTGCTCCGCGAGCTCGCGCAGCATCGCCTCGCGCTTGGCCCAATCGATCTTGTATTTTTCCCCGGTATTGACCCGGCAGGCGCTGCAGACGCCATGCTCATCGAACGTCAGCTTGTGGGCTGCCGCTGCCGGATACACGCATTTGGTGCAATACTGCATGGGATGTCCCTTACCGAATACACGAATACGAAAAGGAAAATACCGTCGCGGGCACGGCTACAGGCGAACGTCAATACCGGCGCTGGCGAGATGCTTCTTCGCGTTGCGGGTGCTCTGCTCGGTGAAATGGAAAATGTTGGCGGCGGCAACGGCCGACGCGCCCGCGCGGATTCCCTCGACGAGATCCTGCCACTTCCCCACGCCGCCGCAGGCGACAACCGGAATGCGCACCGCCGCGACGACCGTCCGGATGAGCTCAAGATCGTATCCGGCGAGCGAGCCGTCGCGGTCAATGGAATTCAGGAATATCTCCCCCGCGCCGCGGCCGGCGGCCTCGCGGGCCCACTCCCGCGGATTGAGGCCCGTGGGTTCCTGCCCGTGGTCAATATACACTTCGTACCCGCCGTCCGCAACGCGCTTCGCGTCAATGGAAACGACCACCGCCTGGCTCCCGAACGTTGCCGCCGCTTCGGTAACGAGCTCGGGCCGCCGCACCGCTCCGGTGTTGATGCAAATCTTGTCCGCGCCGTTCCGGAAGAGCTCCCGCATGTGCTCCACCGTGCGGATCCCGCCGCCGACCGTAAGCGGCACGAAGCAAATCCGCGAACACTCCCGCACGATCTCCGCGAGCGTCGCGAGCATCCGGAACTTGTAATCGGTGCGGAGGCGGCTCGTGTAATCGCGGTCCCGCGAAATGTCGAGGAAGACGATCTCGTCAACCGCCCAGGCGTTGAAGAATTGAATGGCGATCTTCGGATTGCCGACAATCTGGTAGTCCTTGAACCGGATACTCTTCACGAGCTGCCCGTTCTGCAAGAGGAGACAGGGAATGAGACGCTTCTTAAGCATGGTGCGGGGAGGGTAGGTTCAGGAAATTCTCCAGGACCTTCAATCCGTTTTTCTGGCTTTTTTCGGGATGGAACTGGACGCCAAAAATGTTGTCGCGCTCGACCGCAGCGGCGAACGTTTCGCCGTATGCGCATTCGGCGGCAATTGCCGCGGGATCATCCGGAACCAGATGGTAGCTATGCACGAAATAGAAGATCGGGTGTTCGATGCCTTGCAGCAAAGCACTGTTGTGCGGACTGACATCGTTCCAGCCAATGTGCGGGACGGGAAACATCTGCTCATTGACGCGAAACCGCCGCACCCGCCCCGGGACAATCCCGAGCCCCTTGACGACCGTATGCTCTTCCCCGAGCGACGCCAAGAGCTGCATGCCAAGGCATATGCCGAGTATGCATTTCTTCTCCCCGATCACCGCGTCCCGGAGGGGTTGGACGAGGCCGAAGCGCGCGAGGTTCCGCATGCCGTCGGGGAATGCGCCTACCCCGGGCAGCACCAGGCGATCCGCGCGCCGGATATCATCGGCGTTCCTCGAGACAACAGCCGGCGCTCCGATGGTGCGAAACGCGTTCTCGACGGAAAAGATATTGCTGACGTCGTAATCAATGATCACCACCATACGCGGCTAGGGTCCGTGACGCTTCTCGCGGGAATGATACGCGAGGGGGTACAATTTTTTCGCCAGCTCAAGGTCGGCGTAGGTGTCAATATCGACGCCGCGCTCAAACGGAATTTCATACTTCATTAATTCTGCCCCATAAAATTTTTTTTCTTTTCTAAAGTTATCCACGCGAACCCACCAGACCGCACCACTGGGACAATAGATATTCTTCGGAAGCTTTTTGGAATCAATGAGATATTTCCTCCCGAAAAACAACTTGATGCGGTTATCCGTCTCCTGGAGAGCCCAGAACGGATACAACCAATGGTAATCAATAACGCTGATCATGCACTGGGCATCTGCCGCGAAAAACTGCCGATGGGATGCAACCACGTCCTCACCGGTACGCAGTGGACAATTCGGCATAAGGAGAGCCAAAAATTCAAACTGCCGCTCCGGCAGGCTGTCCAGGAGATGAAGACACGCGTCTTCGAGCGTTGCCTCGTCTCCCGAGATCGCCTGCGGCCGTTTGACGCATTGGATGCCCGGGTAGGCACGAGCAACCGCCAGAATCTCTTCCGCATCAGAGCTCACGTAAATATCATTGCCGAATAATTTCGAATCGAGCGCCGCTTC
>Ga0209541_10003837_pt1 | contig 27229 bp, 32 predicted proteins | sample RifCSPlowO2_01_FD_184027 | JGI IMG/M metagenome (GOLD analysis project Ga0209541, IMG submission 184027) | Groundwater microbial communities from Rifle, Colorado - Rifle CSP2_plank lowO2_0.1 (SPAdes) (version 2) | ecosystem: Environmental > Aquatic > Deep subsurface > Groundwater | place... | reverse complement strand
CGGCATCGGCCGGCTTTTTGTTCTTTCCCCCATTGAAGATCAGATGGGATGCTTTTTCCGCACGCATCGATTTTGCCGAAAGTCTTCCCAGAACAAAACAAAGGGCATCGCCAATATTGCTCTTGCCGGAACCATTCGGGCCGAGGATGCAATTATATTCTTCTCCCAGGGGTATTTCTGTCTTGTGGGCGAAGCTCTTGAATCCTTGGATGGAGATACGATTGATTCTCGTCATTGTACAGAGGAGAAGGTTACGTTTTTAGTTTATAAACGTTTTGGATGGTAAATAATATTAAATTGTAATTGGGTTTAAATAGCTCGGAATAAGGCAAAATGTATGGGTTCAGAAGAAGAAATTAGGAAGATTTTGACCAATGGCTTCGACGAAGGTCATCATAACTCGAAATGGAGGGGTAAACTCTCTGTGGAACAGTTGGAAGCACTTAACCTCTTTAAAGAGTACTTGGAAAACAAGCCAAGTAGTCGCGGTGGTAGGATAAAAACCTCGACCATTCGCAATACCCTCTTGTGCCTCCGAGAACTTGGCTTATCCCTCAAGATGCCGTTTAAACCCATCGATACCGAGATTGAGGCTTATAAGCAGAAAATCATTGAATTTGTTGGTAACGTGAGAACAGATTCTTCACGCTCTGTGAAAAAAGTGATAATTCGATCTTTTTACAAGTGGTTGTACCAATTTAAAGAGCGTTCTGGCTTTCCGGCAGTTGTAGAAGATGAACGATTAAAGCCGGAGAGGATTAAAGGAACTCATAAGCCATCAGATTTGCCAACTATTGAGGATATCGAGCGAATGCTTACTATTTGTTCCTGTAATCGAGATCGAGCATTGATTATGGTCTGGGTGGAAATGGGTTGTAGAGCTAACGAGATTGCAAATGTTAAGCTTAGCGATGTTGAATTTGACGAAATGGGCTGTAAAGTGTGGATTGAAGTATCAAAATCTCAGCGACGCTCTGTTCGGTTAGTTCGAGCTGTACCGTATTTACGCGAGTGGATTAACAAAGATCATCCCGACAGGAAGAATGGAGATGCACCCTTATTTGTTGGTAAAGAACAAGGCGGCTGGTTTGCAAGGAAACTGTCACCCATTGGCTATACTGCTTTTATTCGAAGAATTGCGGAACGTGCAGAAATCAAGAAAAATCTCTTCTGGCATATGGGAAGATACTTTGCGATTACGGATCTTCAAAGGAGGGGCTTTGATTTGGTCAAGAATGCCAAAAGGCATGGCATTACAACGAGAACATTAGAGGGCGTTTATCTCCAGCTCAGCGATAAGGACATCGATGATGCTTACTGTGAAGTAGAGGGAATTAAACCGAAAACTACTGAAAAAGAGGATGTATTAAAACCTCGCATTTGTCCACGGTGTAATTTTCAAAATCAAAGTATCCTCATCTTTTGTGATAGATGTAAGTCTCCGCTTACATTAGAAGCAGGAATTCGAATAGACGAAAGAGCACAAGAGAGAGAAAGGGAGTTATTATCAAGGGTTACTCAGATGGAACAGGCATTACAACAGTTAGCACAGGGCTTGCCACAGCCGACAATGGTTCAGTTTGGTAATAGTCAAGCGATGTTATCGACATCGGGGTTGCAGGTATTTGGGGAGAAGTTTAAAGAGTTTAGACGTGAATAATTCTTCATAACACATTTAAACGATTGAATCTATATTTAGATTGATAAAAAATGGCAAAAGAAAAAGGTAACGAAGAATTAGCTGGGCTAGCACTTGGGGCTCTTATTGGCGGAAGTACTAGCGGAACTATTGGAGCAATAATTGGAGGAGTTATTGGTTTTGTAACAGTAACTATTGTGAAGAAAAAATGACATTAAATCATTCTTTTGCCTTACTCTTATTAGCAATCGTTGTTTGGTTTTTTAATTCCTTAAATGATTATACAAAAACGAAGAAGATGGAGCGAGATCGCGTTCTAAATAATTTTAAGGACGCTTCTGAATTGGTCCTAGGTTTATATGCAGTTCTTTATGCTGTTGGCTTTATTGGCTTTGCAGCCATAGGGTTCACACCAGTTATCCTCAAAGATGATACTGCTTTAGTTGTGGCTTTACTATATGGAGGAGTATATATCCTCTTTCCACATGTCAAATTTTTTCAACGGGATTGATCTTATGAACAAGAAACCACAAGTAAATAAGATTATAGTCCTGAGAAATTAATTATTGAGAGTGACTAAAATGAAAATTATGGATTTACGACAATGGAATGACGGTTCACCCGAAAATAGAAAAGCTTGGGTTAAAGAATGGATGGGATTTGAAAACATTGAAGAGCGTTTAAATTCTTCAATAGAAGCACTAGAGAAAATAGAAGCAAAAGAATGGAAAGAACAACAGTTAAAGATGTATCAAGAGATAATCAGATTAATACAGGAGATTAAAAATGATAGAAACTCATTAGCCCATTCAATTCTCTAAACATCCAGGGATATCAAAATTGTCAAATTCAAAATCCATTAGCCCATTAGCCCCCGTCATAGCTAAGAAAATGGGCTGGTGTGGTGCTTTCAGTCCAGTATATTCATGTTCTATTACTGATCCGTCCGGTCTAATTATTATTGATTTAATTCCATCCCCGAGGAATTCTAACTTCAGATGATATTTCCCTTTAGCACTTCCTACATCGGGAATACCATTGAATTCTCCCACTCGTCCACAGCCCGGATTCGGAGTAGGACAATTATTCTTTAGATAGCTTTGAATCGGTTCAATTTTCTTCCCATCGATTACGATCCCGGAAAAACCAGCAATATGGTTGCCCTCGCCACCATTATATATTAAATCGAACTCAAGAACTTCGCCAACATCAAAAGTTTTTATAGTAATTAATTGAACACTCTTATCTCCTTTCGTGACCGTTACTATATGGTACGTTCCTTTTTCTGAAGAGATTTCATGAATATCCGGAAAACTAGGATCGTCCTCCCTTTTTTCTTCAATCCACTTACTCAGGTCTAAACTGATTCCTGAGAAATCATCATACATACATTCTTTGTTAACTGGTTTAACCGCCACAATTCCAACGTATTTCTTATCATATAATTTCCCATCGTTCACACGGAAAATTAACGTATATTCACCCGCAGCCGTAGGCTTCCAGCTGAACTCTCCCGTTTCTTTGTTAAGAGAAGAATCTTTCGGGATTTTGCCAGAAAACACCAGTTTATCACCATCGGGATCAGAAGCGGTAAGTGTGAATGAAATAGTTTCCCCGAGAGTAATCGTTTGATCTTCTATCTGATCTAAGACAGGAGGATGGTTCGCAACAACACATGCCCCCTCCACGCATTTGTAATTGCCGAGTTCAGCACAATTTTTCTGAATCCAACCATATTTGTTAGAAGAGCATATCCCTTCTAAGAGATATGTCTTTCCACCGATAGTTACACAAGAATCTTCCTTAGGAACAGGGTAAAGATTAGAGGCTACGCTGTTTTTTGTGAAATAATCTTTCCCATCTGGATCCTGACACCAGTTCTGATCAGGGGCATATTTTTCAGCTTTAGCCATACAATCCAGTGCACAACCTCTCGTGTAACCTATTTTGTTGCATTCGTTAATACACGCCCAATACTGTTGTTTCTGTTCGTAAGAAAGATCTGTATATGCTTTTCCCGCCAATGCTTCCTGAGGTGCACAGGCAACGAGAAAAAGAAATAATATCCCTAATACAAACACCTCTTTTATCATCTTATCTCTCCGGCTTATTTATTCATTTAAATAATTACCTGTTCTAAATATCTAGCTTTTCCATGTTTTTAGTACAGTAATCCACGACCTCTATAATTTGTTCGTTTGTGATTTTATAGATGCGTAAAATCTTCTCGTGTGCAGTGGTCGAGCAGGAATTCTGACTATTGCCCGCATCGTTACAATATTGGAAATAGGCAATCAAATCGTTACAAATCTCTTTTTTCTTGCTTTCTGGTAGAGACGGCTCCTCGGGACATTTTGAAAGGTCTCTTACGAGTTGCCTATTCCAACATTCATAGATCGTTGGTTCTTTGGCCGATTTAGTTCTGGTCGTATTCATTAAAAGAGCGATCAGGATTATAGCTACGATGAAAATAACTAAAACCGTTATTCCAGGATGTTCCAGTGAAAACTTTTTTAATTGTTCTTTCATATTATCAATCCCATAATCTGTTGTAATTCTAACCGAATACGAACATTACTACAGCGAGTATCAGACCGATTACGTTCAGTATGTTTGCGGTGGTCTCATGTTTGCTATAGATTAATCCTGTTAGCCCGACTATGAAACTTCCTCCGGGGAAATAAGATGCGGATAACACGGACGCAATACCACAAATCCTTCCAAAGGTAACAGCTTCTTTTTCTATTGGTTTTTCTGAAGCTTCTCGCTTTACTTCTTTCCGATATCCTCTTGGACGTTCTTCATCATCAAGACCGAGCGTTAATGTTGTTGTTTTCATGTTAATCCCCTTTATTTGCCAATTTATAATTATAATCTCTTTCTTTTTAAATATTTTGGTGTATATTAAGTGAAAAACCGATATATATTCACACTATTTCTGGGTGTATGAAACAGATAGAACTACTTTCTTGGGTTGTTCGTGGCTCTCAACGTCGTGTAATCATCAAAGTCATGGATGGAAGTAAAATCCCAGCACAAATTTACCAAGAGGCACTTAAGTATAATCCTAAGATTACTCGTAACAGCGTTTCTGATGTCTTACGTGAGTTTGTGAAGAAAGGATTGGCCGTCTGCATTAATCCAAAAGAAACGAAAGGACGGTTCTATAAGCTTACAAAGCTTGGTGGAGAAGTAAGAACTAAACTTCATTAAATACTTAATCCCCCAAAAGATGAAACAACAAATCAAACAACCAATCTATCCCCGTAAATCATAATCCGTCCCAAAAGTGGTAATCAGGACATCACGTTCGTCATAGAGCCGCGTGATGATATGGACAGTGCCCATGTCACCGATCCCTTTTGTTGCCGGATTATAGGCAAAGCCGTTAGGGATATTGACATTTTCCTCTAATTTTACTCCCGCTTTAATCTCTTGTGCTTTCCCGGGGAGAGGCACACGCTTATCAAAATCATCATAGCCTTCGACATTCATCACCAAATACGCTGGTTTGATTGTTCCTTCTTCATTATTCTTGATCGTGACTGATAGTTGTACGATTTTCCCCCAGCCGTCATACCATTCTTTTTTGACAGCGGTCACGGCCAAGGCCACTTTGCTGTATTTGGTGATCACTTTCTCGGGAACATCACTCGCCGGTGCTTCAACTTTACCCTCTTCTGCGGGAAGCGCTGCTTCGTCTACGGCTGATTTCACTGTTGCTGCCGGGACTGTTTCTTTTTCCACAGCTTTTTCGGAAACAGCTGCTGCCGTCGGTCCTGGTGAAGAGAAACTAAATATGTCCGTTCCGTCAGCGCTCCAGCGCCCGGCAAAGAAAACACTGGAAAACACCAGCAGGATCAGGAATAATTTCAATACTTTCCAAGGCCTGATGCTGACCTGAATCTCCCGCGGTGCGCGCGGTTCTCTTGCTTCTGCCCGACGTTCGGGTTCCTCAGACCTGTTTTCTCTTTTCTGTTCCGGCTGAACGGGTTCGGCAAAACGAAAAGAATTTTCTGGACGAACTTCTTGTCTGCGAACTTCATTTACGCTTACATTCACTTTTGGTCTGTCTGTATTGGTGATTGGCATAGAGGGAAGTATAAGTTTGGTATTTATAAATTTAATCATATTGAAAAAAAATTCAGAAGATAAATCGCCTCTTTCTCGGGGTCGAACGAGATGATTAGTGAACAAAGAACATTACTGTCGTCTTTCGGTCCAGAACATAATCCAACAGAGCATAATCCGTAGATGGATTGATCGCTTCTACCACCGCATAAAGATCCTGTTCTGTTTTGGCAAGATAGGCAGTTTGTTCAAGAAAACGCACACCAACATGATTTACTTCCGGGTGTGTTTCTAATAATCTTTCCAGTTCCGATCTTGCTCCTTTTACCAGACGGTCAAGTATCTCCTGCCAACCATACTGCGCTCCCTTATCGTGCCCCTGCTGGCTTTTTCTCTGCAATTCCCGCATCTCGATAACGTCAGCTCTCGGCGGCGAGTAGTCTAATCCTATTTCCTCTACGGAATGATCTTCAGCCATTTTTTATAAATATAAATGAGTGCACCGGCCGGGACTTTCTGAGATGCACAGCAATCTTTTGAGTGATCGCGGCTGAGCACAAACGAAGTCGCTTCGCCTTTCAGATGGCGTGACATCTGTTCGAACCCGGATCATCAGCTTTCATCATAAAGGCGGTCCGCCTTTATCAACCATTGCGGGTCAATATGGAAGGCTGAGATACTAGCCATTATACCACCGGTGCATCAGACAATTGTTTTGGAGAGTTGTTTATTAACCTTTCGACAGAGTTTGAACTTACACACTGAACCCACGCAAGTAGAGGAAACGCCGCCTACGCCGCTCGCTCCTGAGTTCACTCTAACTAAATTTAAACCCCATTTGACCTTCCGGTCCGGGAGCATATCCTAATTTTACGAGTTCGGAAAGAACGAGTTCTGGCGGGGCTAATTTGTAAACACCTCGCTCTCGGTCCCTTAACTTCTCCACAGTTCTTCCTAAGAGAAGGTCATACGTGGCAGAATAATCTATTAACTCAACATCTACCCTCTCGCTAAACTGACCACCAAACAGACTCCTGACATTAGCATCATTGACAACCACGATTCCAGCGTATAAACTTTCTACCACAAAATCCGGAACAAAATCTGGAAGATCCCGATCACGACTTTGTAGGTATTGTTTATCATATCTACAAGTAGAGAACACTACTTGGTATGGCTCCGCAGTTTTTCTTTCTACAATCATTCCTGTAACATCCCACCATTCGAAGGTATGATAAACTGGATAATGGTAGGTGTTTCCCCCAGGAGTTATGCTTTCTCTGCTTTCAAAACTTTTTTGATTTTTGAGAGAGCCCTGAAATATTCCACGGAAGAGCTCCCCTTCCAGTAAAACTTCATCTCTCTTAATAGCCATCAGCCGATTATGGGGCCGCAAGTTTATGAATATTTCTGTTCTTTAAGAGAAGTTTGGAGATCAATAATTGAATTATTCAAACTTCTCTTAACATCTAGAAGACACGACACGTTAAGAAGCAGGTAGTATATTTTCCACGGCTAATATGAAACCCTGTAGTTACTGCCCTTTGCGGAGCATTCTCGATAGAAATATCAAAGCGACAAGGGGGTTGCCCCCTACGGGGAACGTCGCTGATTGTGTTCTACAGCAAGTGCGGAGCTGGCAGTAACCAAGCAACGCGAGAGGGTTTCATATTAGCCTTTTCCCACGAAATGTTTTTAAACACACCTCGACTTAACCGTCCAATGTCAGAATTAAAAAATCAGGAATGTCCTTTCTGCAGTGAAAAAAAATGCACTCTCCAAGAAGAGGAGTTGGACATCCCTTACTTTGGGCGGGTCTTTGTTCTATCCATGGATTGCGCTGCCTGTGGCACCCGCAAATCTGATGTAGAGCCGGCAGAACGCAAAGATCCCTGCAAGTACACGCTGGAAGTGGAATCTGAGGAAGATCTCAGTATCAAAGTAGTCAAATCCGGCGAAGCTACATTAAAGATTCCCCACATCATCACGGTGGAATCCGGTCCGGCGTCCGATGGCTATGTCACCAATGTGGAAGGAGTTTTGGAACGAGTCAAAGCGGTAATTCAATCTTCTCTGAATGCCGAAGACGATGACGGCGCCAAAGAAAAAGCGCGCAATCTGATTAAGAAATTAAACCGGGCTTTGGTTGGCCGGGAGAAAATAAAAATAATTCTTGAGGATCCTTCAGGTAATAGTGCGATTATTTCGGATAAGGCGCAGAAGAGCAAGATGTGAATAATGGATTTTTCTTTTTCTGGTATTTGTTTAGAGAAGTTTGAATAATTCAATTATTTGTCTTCAAACTTCTCTTTAAACAACTGCCCCAGATCGATCATGTACTTCCCCTCTTCCAACTTGATAATCAAAGGGTCTTTCTTAAATAGGTGCACCAGATCCAATTCATATTTTCCCGGCTGCAAGACGCGGATTGCTTCGATGTCCAGCACAACCGGCCGATCAGGATCTTCTTCCTTGATAGACATGATCTCGGCGATGTCTGTTTCAATCTGTTTTTTCTCTTCAACGGAAAGATTGCTGATCAGTTCCTTGCCTTCTTCAATCTGTTTCTTCTTGATGTAAAAGAACAGCCGCGCGCCGCATTGGCAGCCTTTGAGAATCTCCTGTGCTCCGTCAGGGAACAGCGTGCTGCAGCGGACGCATTGGTGTGGCATGTCCACTGAGAAGAAGTACTCCTATTTATTCTTTCGCTTACTGCGGTTGCGGGGTAAATTAACTGTATCTTTGGTAAACAGCTCGATCTTATCGGGATCTTTCTCAATCCGCTTGACGATCGATGCCGGCCCGATGATCGTCAATCCCTGCCGATTGCCGAGCAGAAAGCTGGCGAACATGCCCCGTAATTTTTGCAACGCATCTAATTTTGTCTTATCGGGATAAATCACGCTCAACTCGATCCCCCGAAAGCGGGAGCCGATCTCTTCCATCGTGATCTCGATCAGATCGGCTTCTTCCTCTTTGCGCAGGCGCCCTTCCATGATCACGATCCGATCACTCTTGACGATGTTCATTAACTTGTTGATCCGTTTGGCAGAAGTGAGTGTTTCAATGTCTTGATAAGGAACAAACTGAAATGTGACCATAGTACCTCTTTTATCAAAGGAAGGAAACTTTTATCATTTTTAAATCTTTATGCTCTACCTAATTGTTTAGCCCTTCTAGCTTGTATCTGCTAAACAATTACTACACCACAGCACGCCGGACTTCTCCAAGATCTCTCGTTCATTTCACCAGTTTAAAGAGATTTTCGTAGAAATCTTCGATATTCTTGCCGTACTTGGCGGAAATGCCGACGATCCCGTATTGGGGAAAGGCCGCTTTGATCGCATCCATGTTGGCTTTGTTCAAATCGATCTTATTGGCCGCAATCAGGACTGGGATGTTCCGTGCCTGCAGATTTCCAATGATCGTGATATTGACCTGGGAGTAAGGATCTTTGGTCGCGTCCAGGACGACAACAACGAAGTCCATGTTATCCAGCCATTTAATGGCATCAATGACTCCTTTTGTCGCTTCCTTTGCCCGTTTCTTCGCCTCGGTCTTCTTAATTCCCTTGCGCAGAAATTCTTCATAATCGATCCGGGTGGCAATCCCCGGTGTATCAACCAGCGAGAACATCAATTCCTTGCCTTTCTTGTTTTTGATCGTGACTTGTTCTTTGATCTTGATCTCCCGGGTTTCGTGAGAGATATGGGAAACGCTGGACATCTCTTCTCCCAGCCAGTCCAGGCAGATGCGGTTGGCCAAAGTGGACTTGCCCCCGTTGGGTGGTCCGTACAGCCCGACTTTCATGTTGCTGCGTTTGCTGAACGGATTGACTCTTCTGAAAAATCTCCGAAAAAATGTTTTCACCATGAATGTTTCCCCTCTCTGTTCGCGAATGGCCTTGCTGGTTATTAAAGTTTTTGGTGGTGGAGGGCTAATATGAAACCATCTCGCGTTGCTCGGTTACTGTCCGCCCTGTCTGCCGAATAATTTATAAGCCTCGTTCTTCTTATCAGACTTATGGTCGAACGAACACTGGTGATAGATCATCTGCGGCTGAATTATGAGGGACTGTTCAATGCCGCCGAGTTATACAATTTGATTGCCGGTTGGTTCTATGAGAAAAGCTGGGACTGGTATGAAAAACTCAATCAGGAGCAGGTCATGCCCTCTGGGAAACAGATCCTTTGGGTCCTCGAACCTTGGAAAAGCGCTTCTGACTTTAACAAACTAAAGATGGCGATCAAAGTGATCATGACCGATGTCAAAGACGTGGATGTCGCGGCGGGAAAAGAGAACCTGCATCTGAATCATGGTGTTATCCACATGACCATTGACGGTTATGTGATCAGCGATCGGAAAGGAAAATGGAAATCACGGCCATTTTATTGGTTCCTCGGTGTTCTCGCTGAAAAATATTTCTTTCGCCACCATTTCGCCAAGATGGAGCGCTGGATTGAAAGCGATGTTGAAGATATCCATCAAAAAATCAAAAATTACTTGAATGTGTTCAAGTACACCTATGAAGCATGACCGTCCACACTACTGCTTTCGAGAAAAACCTGATTATCAATAATCGGGAACTTCAGTACAAAGGCATCTTTCGTGCTGCTGAGTTATTCTCTACCATTAACAAAGCCTTGGCTGAGAGGAATTATGAAAAAAATGAGAAAAAGACAGAAGAGCTGGTCACGGAGCAGGGCAGAAGGACCTACATCGAACTGCGTCCGTATAAAGAAAAGACTAATTTTGCGGTCTTGATGATCAAGATCAAGATCACGTTAGATAACGTCACGGAAGCGCTGGAGACCGTTGACGGCAGCAAGCGGAAGTTCCAGGATGGCGATGTCCTCATTATCTTTGACGCCTGGGTGATGACCGATTACGAACATCGCTGGACAATGAAGCCTTGGGTTTATTTCTGGAAGAGTTTTATCAACAAATATCTCTATACTTTCCCTTTGGAAGCCGGTCTCCCCAGAGAAGTGGTCAGCGATACGGCGCACGTCTATACGGCGATCAAGAAACTGCTCCACTCGTATAAGTATCAGGCGGGAAAAGTGGTGCGGGAAGAAGATGTAAGGAGAGAGATGGAGAAAGAGCTGTTGCGTGAGCCTGCCGAAGAAATCTAACGACTTTTCTCTTTCTTTTTTTCCGGGTGGGCGCCTTTTCGATAATGTTTTTGAGCAAGACCGATATAGGTGTTGACCAGTCTCAGGTGATCCATACGATCTAATTCATAGTCCTCGGGGTTCTCTTTGTATTCCGTGATTATTCCTTCGATCGCCCCTTTAACCATCTCCCTATTCTCGGGTTCTGTAAGATGTTCTTTAGAAATAATTCCTTCGATGGCCTTGCCCGCATGTTTCTGGACTGGTTCTTGAAGGAGTTCCTGGAGACTAGCGATACTAATCCGATTCCCGGTTTTCTTTCTACCGAGACTCTTTTTTAGCTGTTTTCTATCAAGTTCAAAATGGTATTGGGTGAAGATATCAATGTAGGGTTTACCCTCCGGATCTTTTATATTCTTGAGAGATTCGTATCCTTTTTCATCAATTTTTAAATAGCGTCGATGAAGATGAAAGCCGAGAGCATCATATAATTTATCACCCATCGCTTCGGCTTCTTCTCGAGTGAATTCTTCTTTATAATGAGTAACGCCGTCCTTGTCATATTTTGCGTGAGTTAAATAGGTATCAGTAAGGGCAGAAGCGATTTGGTCGATCTGCTGATCTTCTCCGACACTAGCCAATTTCCGAGAAACCTGTTCAAAATCTATTCCTTTCTTGCTTTCTTTTCCCTCTTTCTTTTTGGGATCATCCTTTTTTGCCATAAAGCAGAGGTAATAGCAGAACTATAAATAGTTTTCTGAAATGGGAAGAATAGAAAAAAAAGAGGAAATGACCTATCTACTTTTGGTCTTTTCCAGCGCTTGACTAACGAGGCCGACATAGGCGCCAAGCAGTTCATCGACGCCCAGAGGAGTAAGTCTTTCAGGAGTGTATTCTCCGCCGATACCGAGTTTAGATGTTCTGAAGTTTTCAATACCCGCTTTATACCTCGCCGGGTCGTCATCATATTTGTGGCGAATCGCTCCACCTAATTCTCTCTGGAACCACTTATTGCCGAGATTGGCCGTTATTCCCGATACGGTAGCAAGTGTTGCTCCATTTTCATCAAAAGCATGTTTTAGCGCGTTCGTATCCACTCCGAACTGAGTTTTGGTAACAGTATGAGTATAGCTTTCTCCGGTCGCTGGATCCTTAACTGTTTTCAACTGTTCATATAATTCTGCAGTCATATTTTGGTATACCCGACGATGAAGGTGATAATCAAGTTCTGACATTAACAGATCGGCAAGATCTTGGTATGTTTCCTTGCCTTTTGGCTCGTAATAGGCAACGCCATCCCGTTCAACTCTTACAGACGCTAAATATTTTTCAGTAACTGCTCCGGTTAAAGATTCTAGGTGAAGCGTGTCTTTGACTTGAAGAAATTCCTGGTTATCCCTATTTAATTCTCTTAAAGTTCTTTCTAAACCAGCAGGTACAACTAGTCCTTCTGGAGTTCTTCCTTCAGTTGCAGTTCTGACCATGAGACATCACTTCGTGGTAGTTATATTTAAACCTTTCGCTGAATTTCGGACCATTGACCAAAATGCCCCACTTCTGAGAGAAACACTTATATTTATAAAAGAATACCTGTTTCCATCTAGATATTCGAGTCACACAATAGGAGGTTCATCTTCATGGCAAAAAAAGCATCGGCACCCCAAAAAATCAAAGTAGTTTCTGCGGAGAAAGAAATTCCCCTCCCCCCCACCTTGGCTCCTCCCAAGATTCCGCCAGAAATGGAGAAGAAGCTCAAAGCGCTGAAAGAAAAATTAGACACATTCAAAGATAAAGTCCTCGAGAAGTTCGGTGATTATATCGTGGGCATCGCCCTGCTCCCGCCGGAGAAACAGTCCTCTAAAGGGGGAGAAAACCAGCTCTCCAAAGAAGGAGAGAAGCAGGAACATCGTAAACCGGAACCGGCGAAAGAACCTGCCAAAAACGCCGAGGAAGACGAAAAAAAGATTTCTCTCTTGATCGTCGTCGACGATACTACCTCGCAGAAGATGTCCAAAGATGAACTGCATCAGAAATTTTCCACGATCATCACCCAGATTGCTGCGGATATCGATAAGAACATGACCACGCAGAGTATTTTGCTGACCGATCTGTGGCAGAATTGCTACGACGCCAAATATGACCTGAACCGTCTCGTTTCCCTGGCCGTGCCGATCCATGATACGGGCATGCTCGCCGCCGTTAAGATTGCGGAAATTCATAAGAGCATGGTCCTCAAGAAATTCGAGAAATACATTCTCAGTTATGTCTTAGCCGGCTCGTTGACCCAGGGCCGGGCAACTTCCACCTCGGATATTGACGTCTGGATCGTCATTGATGACACGGATGTCAAGAAAATGAGCCGGATCGAACTCAAAGATAAGCTGCGGGCGATCATCATCGGGATGGGTGTCGAAGCCGGTGAGATGACCGGCATCAAGAACAAGCTTAATATCCAAGTTTATATCCTGACCGACTTTTGGGATTCACTGAAAGAAGCTAATCCAATCATCTTTACCTTACTGCGCGACGGCGTCCCTTTCTACGACCGCGGCATCTTCATGCCCTGGAAACAACTCCTGCGCATGGGTCGGATCAAGCCCAGCCGGGAAGCGATCGACCTGTTTATGAGCACAGGAGAACAAAGCATCTCTCGGATCAAGCTGCGTCTGAAAGACATGGGTATGGAAGACACTTTTTATGCCATCTTAACCCCCAGCCAGGCCGCAATCATGCTCTATGGCCTGCCGCCGCCGACGCCCCGCGAGACACCGGAAGTGATGGAAGATATCTTCGTCAAGAAAGAGAAAATGCTCGAGCCGGAATATGTTAAGATCCTCAAAGCAAATGTCGATCTGCGGAAAAAGATTGAGCACGGTGAGAAAAAAGATCTCAGCGGGACAGAGCTTGATGAATATGTCAGCAACGCCGAGAAATATCTGAAGCGCATTCGCGAACTGTTCAAAGAGATCGAAGCGCGTCATGATCAAAAAAGCATGGTCTTCCTCTACGATGAAGTTGTTACGATCGTAAGAGATATCCTAAAGTTAGAAGGCCGGGAGCGGGCTCAGGATAAAGATATCCTCAAACTCTTTGAAGATGAATTGATCGCCACGGGCAAAGTTCCGGCTCGTTTCCTACGTGATCTCAATGAAGTCGTCGAGGCGAAGCAGAAGCATGATGCCGGCAAGCTGACGAAGACAGACATTGAAAAAGCGCGCAAAGGGAGTTCCGGTCTCGTCCGCTTTCTCGTTGAATATCTGCAACGCAAGCGCGGCCGGGAATTGGAACGGGCGCGGATCCGGGTTAAGTACGGAGAGAAATTCGGTGAGGTTATCCTTCTGGACAAGCTGGCCTTTGTCACCCGTGATATTGACGCCAAAGAACAGCAGCAGATTGAAAAGGCCCTGGTCAATCCTGATGGTGGCCTGGGTACTTTGGAGCCAGCTACTTTGGAAGAACTGGAGAAAGAGTTGGCTAAGCTCAGTGTGCCGCCGCGTGTCTTCATCAAAGAGCCGATCTTCGAAGACCTGAAGCGTATCTTTGGCCGGCATGTGGAAGTGCTGCTGCAGTATTAGGAAGAGTTATTTTCTTTTTTGTTTGATCCTTAACAGAAATAGTATTTTGGAATGGGAGATTTTTTAAAGAAAGACCTATTTTTACACCAATCGAAGGATTACACAATGGAAACAACCTACGGCATTATTTCAGATATTCACGCGGCTGATCCGCAAAGAGTGATTACTGCCCTAAGGATCCTAACCAAACAACTCGGAGTAGAGAACCTGATTCTCAATGGGGATCTTATTGGTGAACGCTGTCCAGAATCTAGACCACAAGACAATTTAGCAGCTATCATCGGTGCAGCAGTGAACACCGGTGTAAAAGTTTATGCTCTGGAAGGAAGCCATGAAGAAATTGCTTTAGCCCAGCCGATCTTTGATCATTATTCTCGACAAGCAAATTTTTTTGATGCTTGTCAAAATCCCGTTGTTGATGGGATCGGTCATCGCTTACTCTTTTTGCCAGGATCGGATTGGCATGCCGCCGATGTACGAAGAGGTGTTTATCTGATTGATGAACAACCAGCTTCTCTGGAAAGTGGCTTTTATCAAACCACACAAGGCGATCCTCTCCACCTCACAAATATCACCGATGTCGTGAAATATACCCGCGATCCGAAAAGAACCATTGTCGTGAGCCATATTCCCCGAGCATTTGACGGCCCTATTGAAACCGCAGTCGATATGGCTTACTTTGCCGAACGAGCGGATAAGAGTTTGATGCCAGGCGTTGTTGTTGAAAATGCCATTCGCCAACGAGCCAGTCGACCACTTTCTGATGCGGACATCCTTAGAATTGCCGCGCAAAATGGTTTTACGATGAAACGAGAACATCGGGGAAATCAGAAACTTCGTGCTGCTTTTGAACAAGCGGGAATTACCAAAGCAGTAAACGGCCATTTTCATGAATCTGCTCATCGTGCCCACGATAGCAATGTTGTGCCTCTTTCAGAAGGAGGATACCATGACGAATTATTCTGGATGGCATCCTATCTCGATGAGGAGAAAGTCGGCATGCTGCGTGTGAACGACGAAGGGCAGGTTGCTTATCAGAATATCAATATACAGGATTATCGAAGAAAATAGAATCTTTCCGATCCCTCCTAATTTTTCCCCCTTTTTATTCAAATAGGCCAAACCTAAAGCTTTGTAAAGCAATCAGAGCCAATTTCTCCCGTTTTTTCAAGCTTTCCTAAAAGTATCTTTAAAAAGTAATTCTTCCCTGCCAGTCTTAGCAAAATTGCAATGAGGTGCAAACCATGAAAAAAATGATTAAAAAAAATATTAAAAAAGCTATCGGGGCGTTGATCCTAGCGTTGTTTATCCTGAGCGTCGTGCCAATGGCCTTTGCCAAGGATGATCTGAAAGTAAACAGCCAAGCGGCAGTTAACGCCAAAATCGCTCTGTTAGAAGCAGATGCGGATGTGCGTGCTGAGGCCGAAGTTAGAGAAAATGAAACTGACACGCAAAAAGCAGAAGATCAAAGAAAAGAACGTCAAGAAACATTTAAAGAACAGCGGAAAGCATTAGGAGAACGTCTGCGTGCAGAAAAAGAAGTTACTCAAGAACAGATTGAACAGTTGCGTGAACGATTACGGGCCGCCAAAGAGAGATATGAACAAGCCCGCGAACGCTATCAAGAGCAGAAAGAAGGCCTAAAAGAATTGCGTGACCGCTATAAAATCTGCCGGGACGGTGATGGTTCTGAAGAATGTGTTGATGTCCGAAAGAAAGCAACTGTCGGCGTCAAAAAACACCTGGAAAAAACGATCGATCTGATTGAAAATTCCCTTGCCCGGTTAACTGCCCATGTTCGTGAATCAACAACACTAACCGATGCCGAAAAAGAGAGTGCGCTTGCTTCCATTAATAAACTTCAGGAAAAAGTCGATGCCCAGAAAGAAAAAGTTCTCGCCATTGCGGAAACAGCCACGGCCGAAGAATTGCGTGCCGAAGTCAAAGAATTGAAAGAACTCTGGCAGGATGTTAGTAAACAGCAAAAAAAGATCGTCTCGCAGTTGACCAGTGCAAAACTAGATAACCTTGTTGATCGGCATACTGGTCTCAGCGAAAACATGGTCGAGAAAATCGCCGCTTTGAAAGAAAAAGGTGTTGACACCGCGGATCTGGAAGCAATTTTAGCCCGCTTTGAAGCAGCAGCGGCCACTTTGCAAGAAGATCAGCAGAAAGCACGCTCGTTCTGGCAAGAGGCGGAAGAGATGAGCCGGGAAACCATTCAGCAATGGCATGTCGCCCAGGAAGTTGTCAAAGAAGACCTGAAAAAGACCAGGGCGTTGCTTCGTGAATTTATGAGCTTGTATGCAAAGTTGAATGTGTCTACTGAAACCGCAGCAGAAGCTGACTCTGAAAGCGAAGATACTGCTGAAAACGAAGATACTACTGAAGAAGAATAAGAAAAGTTTTTAAATTTTTTTTCTTTTCTTTAATTATAAACGAGGTAAAATACCATGAACCGCCATCTCCTCATTGTAAGTTCCGTTCTCGGACTGCTCTTCGTTGTCTTGTTTGTCCTTTCCTGTACGCCGCAAGTTTCCAAAGCTAAAGAAAATGTGGTTGGCAGTCCGGAAGAGTCAGAAATCGCTGCCGCCGCTGATGAACTCGCTGAATTGGAAACATTGGATGAAGAATTAACGCAGGATGTTTCTTTCGAAGAAGTAGATCAGCTGTTGGAATAAGTTTTTTTCTGTTTTGTATTTTTTTTGCTTTTCCGGTAGGCCGTGCATCCGATTGGGTAATCTCTAGGGTTCAAAGAGGCTTTGGAAAATTATTGGGAATGAGTTGTTTCTAATATCTCCAAATAAAAAGTAAGGCCATCGCGTACTTTTCTAAAATAATCTCTGGTTGCCTCCAATTCTCGAGTCATGCCGTCGCCGTTCAGTGCAGCTGAAACAATTTCTGCTAGATTTTCTTGAACCGGAGAAGCAGCATATAGGTCCGGCAATAATTCCGGATTCACCTCAACTACCCGTTTTAGGTAATCACTAGCCGGATGATCTGCTCCTAATAAAGCAAAGAAATGTTCTTTTCCAGCCTGCAATCTCTGCAGCGTATCCTGCTGGTTAGCCCCTGTTTTTCCAAGAACAGTCAAACAGAGGGACACATCTGCGGCGCAGTGTGCTAATGCTCCTAAATATTGCCTGACTTCAGCATCCCGATCGTGGCATTGAAAAACCATTTTTGTCCTCCATTTAATTTTATTTTTCAGTCAAAGCAACCTTTATTCCTAATGCAATGAGCAGTCCACCCAATGACTTGTTAAAGATGTTTTGAGATCTTTCAAAAATTGAGCGGATTCTTTTTTGTGAGAGGAAAATCGCAACGAGTGAGAACCACAGGATAGTGTTGATTATCATAATGGCACCCATAATGCCCATAATCAGCAGTGGTGTTTCAGGAGATATTATGAGCGTAAAAAGACTCAAGAAAAATAATGTGGCTTTTGGGTTTAGTACATTTGTTAAAAATCCAATTTTGACTGCTGACCAGCGAGTAATATCCGCTTTTTGATCATGTTCGCCGAGTTCAATTTTTGAAGATTTCGATAGGAAAGACTTTAAACCGATGTAGATCAAATAACCGGCTCCTAGAAATTTGATAGCGTTGAATAGCAAAAGAGACTTGGAAATAATAACAGCGAGGCCTGCTAAGGAATAGAAAATGTGGACTGCAATACCACAACCGAAACCAACGGCGGTCCATATTCCAGTTTTGCGCGAATAGGTAAGCGAATTTCTTACAGCCATAATAAAATCAGGTCCCGGGCTGATGACAGCCAGTAAGTGAATAATCGTGACTGTACCTATGAGCGCTAAATATTCCATCTGTTTTGCCTTTTTAGAGTTTAGGGGCACGCCCGCAGTCGAATCGATCAAGCCTCAACGGTATGACCCCCGTAGCTTCTCAGGTCTGCGACCCCCCGAACATGGTGCTTTATGGTGAAGGCTGCTTCCTTCCGGATCTCTCAGGTTGGTTCTGCTCGGCGCCGAAATCCGGCGGCCAGCTCCAATGACCTGGTTCCCAGAAAGTCCATCCCAGGGGACAAACCGTCGACAAAGACAACAAGGACCGTTGAAACAAGACTGACCCTTCCTTGGGCTTCGGCTCCGTGTAAAGTCCGCTCACGGTAACAACGCAGGACTAGCGCGCCAGCCTAGCTCTCCCTCACAAAATAGAATAATATCCTCTTTTTTAAATGTTTGTGTGGCCTATCTCTTTTTTTTCTGGACGACTTCTCTCCACAGCTTAACGACCCAAAGCCAGACCAGTACTAAGAGTCCAAGCCCCAGCAGCCAGCCGACAAACATTCCCAGGCCCCAGCCCATACCCCATCCGCCCATCATGTTGTAAACCATAGATATCAACCTCTTCTTGTTATAGTTCTTAGAAACAACTTTTACTTAATATAACTTACGGTGATGTAACTCAAGTGATATAGTAATCTTTATATCTCTTGTAAAACTCTATCTTATTATGAATATTATCCCCACCATAATTCCTTCCACAAAAGGAAACCTTGCATCCGTAATCCATTTCCCTAAAAAACAAACCGATAAGCTCGCGATACTTTGCCCTGGTTATCTCGATTCAAAAGATTACACTCACCTAGTAAGTTTAGCAGAATTGTTGTGCACACAAGGGTTTACTGTTGTTAGGTTTGATCCTGCTGGGACCTGGGAAAGCGAAGGTGTCATTTCCGATTACACTACCTCACAATATCTTAAAAATATTAAGAATGTTTTAGAATATATGCTTACTAAAGCGAATTTCAATCTTATTCTTCTGGGAGGTCATAGTAGAGGTGGGGAAGTTTCAATCTTATATGCAGTAGGTGATACGAGAATTAATGTTGTTTTAGGAATTATGCCGTCACATGGTCTCGTAACTGGACAGAAACGTAATACTTGGAAAGAAGCAGGCGTGAGTGTCTCTCAAAGAGATCTGCCTAATGATAAAACTAAAAAAATAGAATTTCGTGTTCCATTTCATTATGTTCTAGATCGAGAGCGATACGATGCTCTAGAAGATGTGAAGAAAATTAAAGTTCCCCTCATTTTAATCGCTGGAGAATTAGATGATATAGTCCCACCTAAAATGGTAAAAGAATTATTTGACAATGCCAATAGTCCTAAAGAATTTTTTGTAATTCCAAACATTGGACATGATTATCGACATAACATGAAAGAGATAATGTTAATCAATAAAATAATCCTAGAAAAAATACTTGTAATATTAAAGAGAAGTTTGAAAAAGAGTAATTTTGGCGAATAAATCGCGGGTTTCATGCCAAAATTACGCTTATTTCAAATTCTCTTGAGAAGTTTGTAGACAAATCATCGAATTATTCAAACTTCTCTAAACAAACGGTAGTGTCCACATTTGACTGATGATGATTTTTCTGTGAAATGAAAATTGCTGAATTATGAACCTAAACAAGCAACATTTTTCTTTCAGAATGCTGTATTCTATAAGTCAAATAATTACATTACCAAACAAACAATCCCTCACTTAAACACCTTTATAATCCTTACCGGACAATCACGTGCCGCCCGTTCATTCGCCTCTCTCTCCGTGGCATGGATCTTCTTGACAAACACCTCATTTTTCTTTTCCCCGCCCTGCAGATCAGATTTCCCATCTTGACCTGCAATCTTCCAATGCTCGGGCGCATGCTCTACACACGAATTACAGCCAATACAATTCTTCCGGAAATGAACGATCGTCGGCATGGTTATGCAGTCTTGACCCCTTCTCTCCGTTCGACAATTTTATACAGCTGATCATTCTCGCGGATTTTCTCTTCAATGGGAATTGTGATCACCGCTCCTTTCGCGGCGACAGAAACCGTTTTTTCATTCAACATCAGGCTGCTGACTGTCGTCTGCACCACGCCCGTCGTCGGCCCCATGATATAGATCTCATCGCCGACATTCATCGTTCCTGCTTCCATCACAAATTCCCCCACTTTAGTTTTCTGATAATAATTGCGCACTTTTCCCAAATATACTTTTTCCGTCGTTGCCTTTGAGCCGTACGCTCCACTCCATTCTCCCAGTTTCTTTCCAAGATAATATCCTCCATGCCAGAATCCCCTGTTGAATACTTTTTCCAACTCTGAAATCCAGTGCTCTACTTTCTCCGGCGTATATGTTCCTGCGTAATAACTAACCACCGCTTCACGATACGTTTTCACGGTCATGTCGACATACTCCGGTGCTCTTCCCCTCCCTTCGATCTTCAACACGCTGACCCCCGCTTCGAGGATCTTATCAATGAATCCGATCGTGCATAAGTCTTTCGGCGACATGATATATTTGTTATCTACAACTAATTCATCACCAGTTTCTTCGTCGATGATTTTATACGATCTTCGGCAGTTCTGCAGGCAGGCTCCCCGATTTGCGGAGGAATTATACGTCCCCAGGCTCATGTAGCATTTTCCCGAGACCGCAACGCATAACGCCCCGTGGACAAAAATCTCAATCTGTACCAGTTCGCCTCCCGGCCCTTTGATCTCCTGTTTTTTGATTTCTGAACAGATCGTCGCAATCTGCTGTATCGTCAATTCTCGGGCCAGGACGATGACATCGGCATACAGCGCATAGAATTTCACCGCTTCGATATTGGTCACATTCGTCTGCGTCGAGAGATGCACTTCCAAGCCGAGGGAACGCGCATAACTGATCGCGGCAATATCACTGCAGATCACCGCCGCGACTCCCGCTTCTTTTGCCGCTTTGCAGATTGTCTGAAGCAGCGTCAAGTCGTGATCATACATGATCGTATTCAGTGTCAAATAAGCTTTCACGTTCTTGTCTTTGCAGATCGCAACGATCTTGCGCAGGTCTTCTATCGTAAAATTATTTGCCGCGCGGGCGCGCATGTTCAACTGTTCAATACCAAAATAGATTGATTGCGCTCCCGCGTTGATCGCCGCCTGCAAGGCTTCATACGATCCCGCAGGGGCCATGATCTCTGATTTTGTCGTTATTTTTGTCATTGTCTTTCTTTCATCAATCCAAGAAATCCACTTCGATCTCTAATTGGTCTGCTGTAGGCATTTCTTGTACGATTGCTACAAGAAGACCGCTAGTTTTAAACTTTCTCTTAAATTTCCGTGCATTAAATTCTGAGAGGAGAATACGGGGTTTCTCTTGATCGATATAAAAATCAGTGTCTTTTAGTGCGGATTCTTTCTTAATCTTCTCTAAGATCGGCTGCAGCGTTGCGATCATTCTCTCTTTATCGGCCGATTCCAGCTTTTCCCGGTACTTAAATCCCGGAGCAAGCTCCGGAAGATAGAGCGCGCCTCTCGTCAATATTCCCTCATCATCAACTTTGTCAAATGATTTATTTACCATCGCCGCTTCTCGTTTCATCCTGTTGCGCAATTGTACCTTTTCTTTCAATTTTGCCGTACAGAGATGAACGGAATATGAGTACTGTTTCTCTTTGACATACTCTACAAGCGCCAGTCCTGCCTCTACGGATCCCACCATCGCGTAACTATATTGGTGAATTGTCTTAAAACCCATCTCATCAAGATGAGAATGCTCGTTATCAGCTCGTTCTAGTTCATTTAAGTTTAGGAAATCAACATGTCCGGCAATAATATCGGCCACTCTCTTCATCTCTTCTACTTTTGTGGGGATGCAGGGAATTTCTGCGCCTACCTTCCAGGAGAATTTCTTTGCGAGGATAATATTCTTCCAGAAACGCTCGTCATCAAAATCAAAATGAAAACGGATCTCGTCTAATCCCGCTTCAGATAATCTCTCCAGTGTTTTTTCCGTGACGAGATTGAGAGAGGTATAGAGATGTAAGTGAAATGAGGAGCTAAATGTTTTCTTCAGTTCTCGAATATACCCTAATGTCCTCTCTAACTTCATCAGCGGATCGCCGCCGGTGATTCCAGCTCCTTTTGCTTGCATCAACCGTGCTTCGGTAATAATCTCCTCTGTCGATTTTGCTTTTCGTTCATTGGCGTAGATCACATCATGACCATACTTCTTGTCCGAAATCGGACAGAAATAACAGCTTCGCGGACAAAGTCCTGTGACAAATAAGACTAATTTTTCTCCCCGTACACAATACTTGCAGCCGTCCGGCAGTGGGCCTTGATTATATGAATAATAACGATTTTCTGGGAGCATGGATTTTTTTTCTCATTGCTGTATAAAAACATTTCCCTCAAAACATTTTTAATGTACTCGCTAATTAGGCTCCCCATGGATCCGCAAACTCAATCTCTTTTTACACAAGCAGACACTATCTATCAAGAACATTTCTCCCCTTCCGTCCGTTTTGAGCGGGCAATCTTCTTCAGCTGGGGCTGCACGATCGGCGACTGCACGTTCTGTTACATGAGCACGCAGCCGGCAGACAAGCCGCCGCGCGAAACAAAACGCAGCGTCGAATCGATTCTTGCCGAATTTCTTCTGGCAAAACACCTTGGCTGGGATATCGGTTTCTTTACCGGCGGCATCGGCGTGCTCAAGCCGGATGAATTAGAAGCGATGTTGCAAGCAGCGGTGGAGATCATCGGCGACAAGCTCTGGCTTTCCGTCGGCCCTGTTCCTCGCGTTCTTCTGCAGCGCTATCTTCCCTACATCAAAGGCGTCGTCGGTTCGACCGAGACCATCAATCCGATCATTCACAAAAAAGTCTGTCCCTCTAAACCGCTTGCTCCTTACGAAAGAATGTTTGAAGCGGCCCAAGAATTAGGCTTAGCTCGAGCGATGACTTTTATCGTTGGTTTGGGCGAGACGAGAGAGGATCTGCCTTTACTGAAAGAATTCATCCACAAATACGATATTTCCAAGATCCATGTTTACGGATTAATCCCGCAGAAGGGGACAATTCATGAGAACGATCCGATTCCTTCGGCAGAAGAACAAGCGTGGTGGATTGCCCAGCTGCGGATTGCTTTTCCCACATTAGACATCCAGTGCGGCATTTGGGAAGACCGCGTGGAACGTGTTTCGCTTCTGTTGCAAGCAGGCGCCAATTCCATCTCTAAATTCAAAGCAGTCAAATTGTTTGGCACAGCTGTTGCACATGAGATTGAGAATGAAGCTGCCAAAGCAGGAAGGACGTTTGTGGGAACATTGACGAGATTACCGGATGTAGATTGGAATCAGGAGATAGAAAGATTTTCTTTTGCATCAGAACTCAAAAAGGGGATGAAAATCAAATTAGAACAATATCTTGGCCCTATGAAGAAATTACAAGATAATCTTAGCGACTGAGCGATAGCGAAGCCGCTTCGCTTTTCAGATGGCGTGACATCTGAAACCAAACTTTTTTAAAGCGAGAGACAAATTCGTCACTGTTATGGTAGAATTGATCGTCACCGAGAAGCCCAGTTCCGCAAAGAAAATAGCCGAAGCCTTAGCTGATAAAAAGCTCATTCAGAAAAAAAGCAAGCAGAGTTCTTATTACGAATTAACGCACAACGGCAAGCCGATTATCGTCACTTCGGCCGTCGGCCATTTGTACACTTTGGTCGAAGACAAGCAAAACAGCTGGACTTATCCTGTCTTTGACATCCATTGGGAGGAATCGTCTAAGACTTCTCCCAGCCTTAAATATGTTCAGGACTACATTGATACGATTACGATGCTGGCCAAGAAAGCAGACTCGTTCACCGTCGCCTGCGATTACGACATCGAGGGAGAAGTTATCGGCTATAATGTCATCCGCTATTGCTGTAAGAAAAAAGATGCTTCCCGGATGAAATTCTCCACGCTGACTAAAGATGATCTCATTGAAGCATTTGACCAGAAGATGAATCATCTTGATTGGGGACAGGCCTTCGCTGGGGAAACAAGACATAAATTAGATTGGTTTTACGGGATCAACCTTTCGCGGGCGCTGACCGCCTCCGTTAAAGCGGCCGGCTCTTTTAAAGTGATGTCTTCTGGCCGGGTGCAAGGTCCAGCATTAAAAATCCTCGTTGATCGTGAAAAAGAGATTGCTGCTTTCCAGCCGGAACCATTCTGGCAGTTGAACCTTCTGGGAAAAGCGTTGAAAGAGAACATCGACGCCTGGCACATTAAAGATCGATTCTTTGATAAGAAAGAAGTAGATGCCATCCACAAAAAGATCAAAGATGAAAAACAGACTGTTGTCAAAGAAGTCAAGCGCACGAAACGCCAGCAGTCTCCGCCGACACCGTTTGACCTCACCACTTTGCAGTCCGAATCCTATGCTTTATTTAAGATTACACCAAAAGAAACTCTGGATATCGCCCAGCATCTCTATCTTGCAGGAGTTACTTCTTACCCGCGTACTTCTTCCCAACAGTTAGATCCAAAATTAGGATTTGTGAATATCCTTAAACATTTGCAGAAACAAATGGACTATGAAACACTTGCCGGGGAACTTCTCAAACTCAAAGAGCTCAAACCCAATAACGGAAAAAAGACCGACCCTGCCCACCCCGCCATCTATCCAACTGGCTTAGCTCCGAAAGCACTGAGGCCGAACCAGCATAAGGTCTATGATCTGATTGTCAAGCGTTTCATGGCGACATTTGCTGAACCGGCGCTGCGCGAAACGATGGAAGTCTCTCTCGATGTAAAGAACGAGGCATTTGTTACCAAAGGCACGCGGACGCTGGAAGAGAACTGGCATGTCTTTTACAAACCCTATCTCAAGATCGAAGAAGTGACCCTGCCTAATCTCAAAGAGAATGATATCGTCACGATCAGCGAGATCAAGAAAATTGACAAAGAAACCCAGCCGCCAAACCGCTTTAACCAATCGTCAATCATCAAAGAATTAGAAAAACGTAATCTGGGGACGAAAGCAACACGCGCGGATATTCTCGATCGCCTGTTCCAGCGCGGTTATCTTGAAGGTGTCCAGATCAAGGTGACTAAACTAGGTATGGAAACCACGACCATCCTGGAAAAATATGCTCCCCCGATCGTTGATCAGCAGCTCACCGCCGAATTTGAAGAAGACATGGAAAAGATCCGTGAAGGAAAAGAGAAACCGGAGAAAGTGCTTGAGCGGGCCAAGAAAGTTCTGATCAAGCTCTTGGATGATTTCAAGAAGAAAGAGAAAATCATCGGCAAGGATATCCTTGCTTCTGTCCGCGAGACCTGGGACATTCAGAACCATGTCGGCACCTGTCCGCAATGCGGAGAAGGCCGGCTGATGCTCCGCCGAGGAAAATTTGGCCGATTTATCGCCTGTGATAAATATCCTGAATGCAGCAACACATTTAAAATTCCGCAGAATGGCTTGGTAAAAAGCACAGACAAGCTCTGTCCTCATGATCAATATCCATTGGTTCTGGTCATCATGAAAGGCAAACGCCCGCGGGAGATCTGCATCAAGCCTGATTGTAAAAGCAAAGTTTCGGAAGCAGAAGTTAAAGTAATCGACAAGATCGAGCATCAGAAGAAAGAACGCAAATGCCCCAAGTGCGGCAAGGCGCTGGTCCTGCGTAAATCTTTTTACGGGGAATTCTACGGCTGCAGTGGCTATCCCGCCTGCCGTCACACAGAAAATTTTGATCCGAAGACAAATACGTTTATTGCCCGGCCGGAAAAGCCCGTCGAAGAGAAGAAAGAGGGGGCTACTTCAGAAGCAGTGAAAGTAGTGCAGAAGACAGTGAAAAAAACGCTGAAGAAGACCGTGAAGAAAAAGAGTCAGAAATAATTATTTATGAAAGGTTGGCATGAAAAAATATCCGGGCAGCTGTCTTTGCGGCTATGTCAAATTTACACTTTCTGGCAAGCCTAGTGATCCGCATCTTTGCTACTGTCAGATCTGTCAAAAATGGTCTGGCGCGCCAGTCGTTGCCTGGGTGAACTTTCCGTTATCATCACTAAAGTATGCTTGTGGTGAACCGACTTTGTATCGTTCATCCCCCAAGACACAGCGCGGATTTTGTCCTAAATGTGGCAGTACGCTTTTTGCTTTAGATGACGGCAGTACGAAAATTTGTATGACTACTGCCGTTTTGGACGACAAAGATAAAATCACGCCTGAATTTGAAAGTTTCAAAGAAAGTTCACCCCCGTGGCTTCATGTTCCCGATGTTGAGTAAAACAATCGAGTAAAAACTGGTTGCTCCATAGCCGTCTCCATTAAACCACAGAATTCATCTTGCCAAATTCTTATTCTTGTAGGCTTTATCTTCCGTTACATCTTTTCCCAGCGGCGCTAAGCGTTCTGCCGCTTCCAATGTCGGCACTTCTACTTCTATGACGATGAGCTGCCGATCGGTATACACATCAATTTCGGCAGTGTGCCTACCATATTCCCTGGCCAGTCGGACTTTTTCCACGCGTAAACCTTGCGTGTCCAGCCAATAGCGGTCAAATGTCATTCTTGGAATTTCTGCTTCAAATTCATTTCTCTGCACGCCGCCTTTTCCTTTCAAGGTAAAGTAGAACTGTTCTTTGCCTTTCTTGCGCAAGCGTGCTTCTGTTGGTTCAAAATCATTTTCAAAACCAACAAGGTCAGCTAACTCTCGAACGGCCTCTCCCCCAACTTGGAGGAAGTATCCTTGCAGTAGCGGGACACCATCTCTTAATACCCTCCCCTGTAGAGCTTGGACTACGTCTCTGGAAGTATCTCCACCCATAGACGCGTACCAACTGCGGAAGGCCTTCGTTTCATAATTGTTGCCATTTTCCCAAATCAGAAATTTTCTCTCGATTTCCTGCCCCATTGCTTATTTTAATCAAATAAAGAGTATAGAGAAGTTTGCAAAATTATTAGTTCCATAAAACCTTTAAACGGATTCTCTTTTCTTTTTCTTTGAGGTGATAATAATGCATACATTAACTGATTTTGCACTAAAAGAAAAA